>Ga0209390_10000689_pt1:0-50000 | contig 66932 bp, 28 predicted proteins | sample BON01_FD_187212 | JGI IMG/M metagenome (GOLD analysis project Ga0209390, IMG submission 187212) | Freshwater microbial communities from Lake Bonney liftoff mats and glacier meltwater in Antarctica - BON-01 (SPAdes) (version 2) | ecosystem: Environmental > Aquatic > Freshwater > Ice >...
CGGGGGAGGAGGCGGGGGAGGGGCAGGGGGCGCGGGTGGCCCGGCGGCAAGCGCCAAGCGGAAGCGCGGGGGGGTCAAGCCGTGCCACCAGCCGCTGGTCGAGGAGATCGCGGCAGCGTACCAGGCGATGACCAACCAGCAGGCGGCGGCGGCGGCCGGCGGCGGCGACGCCGGCGCAAGCGGCAGCGGCGCGGGCGGCGGCGCGGGCGGCGGCGGCAAGAGCTCGAAGAAAAAGGGCGGCGGCGGCAAGAAGAAGTGAAGTGGAGACAAGCGGCTTCCTTGGTCGCGATTTTTGAGTCATCATCACCCACCAAAGTATCTCCTCGTCCCCATCTCAAAACACCTCTTGCGCGCGCGAGACGCACAGCCCAAAAACGGACACCAAAGCCGCTAAGAGGGACGATGGCGTCCGCGTACGACGACGCGGCGCTGCTGGACGAGGAGGACTACGACGAGGAGGAGGCGCACGGTATCGGCGCTAGCGCGGCGGCCGAGAGCGTGAGTGGGGCAGGGCAGGAGGGCGCCGGTCTTTTCTTTTGCGCGCGCGCTAGACCGCGCCGCCACTGCTGCCCCCGCTTTGGCGCGCTGCTCACGCTTCAGTCGTCCTTGGTCGTCGCACCCCAAACCAAACCAAACTAAACCACAAAAACGTCACAACCGCAGGAGTACCGCGAGTCGATCGTCGTGCTGATCGACGCGTCGCCCGAGATGTTGTTGCCCTACGACGGCTCGTCGCCGGGGCCGCCGCCGCCGAAGACGACGACAGACGCCGACGGCCGCCGCCGCCGCCCGCCCGCCGCCTCCGCCACCGCCGCCACACCCTCGTCCATGGACCTGGCGCTCGAGCTCACCTACATGCTCATGCGCAACCTGCTGACGACCGGGTCCCGTGACGAGGTGGCCGTGCTGTTCTACGGCCTGCCGCCGGCCTCGGCGGTCGCGGCCGCCGCCGCCCCAGCCCCGGCGTGCGCGCCCGCCAACGGCGTCGCCGTCCTCGCCCTCCCCGCATCCGACGCCGACGCAGCGGCAGCAGCGGCAGCGGCAGCAGCGGCCGCGGCCGCCGCCGATGCTGATGTGCCCGCCCCCCCCGACCCCGCAGCGCATGCAGGCCCCGCAGCCCCCCCCGCGCCCGCCGCCTCCCCCTCGTTCGAGGGCGTCGTGCCGCTGCAGCCGCTCGACCTGCCAGGCGCGCGCGTGCTGCGCGTGCTGCGCGACCTGGCGCGCGGGGGGCGCGCGCGCTTCGAGTCGCAGGTCGGGCGCTTCTTGGCGGGGGAGGAGGAGGCAGAGGAGGAGGAGGGCGGCGCCGGGGCGGAGCCGCAAATCCAACGCGCCCAAGGCAACCGCGGCGCTGGCGCCGCCGCCAACGCGGCCGCCAAAAAGGCCCAGCGAAGCGGCGAGGCGCTGCGCATGGCGCTGTGGGCCGCGCGCGACGCTCTGCAGGCGCGGGGAGGGAGCAGCAGCAGCGTGGTGCGCCGCGTGCTGCTCCTGTCAGCGGCCGAGGACCCGACGGCCGTCAAGCGCGCGGGGCGCGGCGGTCTTGCTGGCTGTCCCGCTGGCGCCGGTGGTGCAGGTGCAAACGCCCCGGGCGCCAACGCCAGCGCGGCCGCCGCCGCCGCCGCCGCCCACGACGAGGCCGCCCTGGCGCGTGTCAGGGAGCAGGTGCGCGAGCGCGCGCGCGAGCTGGGCGCCGTGGGCGCGTCGCTCGAGGTGGTCCCGCTCGGGGCGCTGCGCTGCGGCAACGGCGAGGACGGCGGCGGACAGGGCGTCGGCAAACGCGGCGGCGGCGGACAGGCCCTGGCCTCCGCGCCCGGGGGCGTGGACATGGACCGGTTCTGGAAGCCGCTGGTGGACGAGGCGGCCGAGGGCGCGGCGGACGCGGCGGCCGCGATGCGGGCCGAGGGCGCGGCGGCCCCGGCGGCGCTGTTGGCAGCTGCGGCGGCGGCGTCGGCGGCGGCGACGGGAGGGGCCGGTGGCGGCGGCGCGCCCCGCGAGGCGGCCGTCGCCGGGGCGCTGATGCCGCAGCTGTACACGTCCGGGCGCGTGCGACAGCGCGTCGAGTCGCTGATGAACCACTTCCTGCGCGCCGTGCACCGCCGCCGCCCCCTGGCGCGCAGCTCCATCGTGCTGCCCGTCTTGGTCCCGGCAGGACCCGGCGGCGGCGGCGGCGGCGGCGGCAGCGCGTGGGGCGACGAGCACGGCGGCCCCCGCGCGCCCGCGCCCGGCGCGCTGACCATCCCCGTGGCCGTCTACTCGCTGGTGGCCAGGCCGACCACGCGCAAGCCGCCCGTCATGGTCACCGCGCAGCGCCACGAGCCCCTGCGCGTCTCGACAGCCTTCCAGTGCCAGGACACGGGCGCCACGCTCAGCGCGGTCACGCACCGCGCCTTCCGGCCGCGGGCGGCGGCGGCCTTTTCCTCCTCCTCGGCCTCTGCAGCAGCGGCGGCCGCGGCGACCGCAGCCGCCCCGTCTTCTCGCTACCCGGACGTGGTCTTCACGTCGCGCGAGGCGGACTCGATGCGCAGCGCGGGGCCCGGGCGGGACACGCAGTGGCGCGCGGGCGGCGGGCGGGGGGGCGGGGCCAGCGCCGGCGGCGAGCGCGAGCGCGAGCGCGAGGGCGAGGGCGCCGAACACGGCAGCGGCGACGGCGCCGACGGCGGGAGCGGCGGCGCGGACGACGACGTCCAGGCCGGGCTCGCCGCCAGCAACCCGGCCGCCCTCGCCGCCGGATGCTACGTCTACATCGGGTCCAAGCCCCTCTCCGCCCTGTCGGACGCCCACCAGCTGTCGGCGCCGGTCTTTCTGTACCCGGACGAGAGGCAGCAGCAGCAGCAGCAGCGGCCGCCGCCGCAGGGCGGGGCAGCGGCAGCGGCGGCGGCAGCGGGGGCCGGCGGGCGGCAGCAGCAAAGGCAGCAGCAGCAGCAGCCGCAGCCGCAGCAGAGGGGCGCCTCGTATCGCGATCCCGGTGCAGAGGCGAACGGATCCGGCGGCGGCGGCAGCCAGACGATCACGGCGGCGTTCACGGCGCTGCACCGCGCACTGCTCGACACGGGCCGGTTCGCCGTGTGCCGCTCGGGCCGCCGCGCGGCCGGCGGCGTCGGATCGGGCCTGCGGCTGACGGCGCTCGTGCCGCAGGAGGAGCGCGTGTGCCCGCGCACGGGCCAGCAGCTGCACCCTCCCGGCTTCCACGTTATCGTGCTGCCGTTCCGCGAGGACCTGCGCTTCCCGGAGCTCGAGCCCCCGGCCAGCCTCGACAAGGCGCTGCGGCGGGCAGGCCTGGCCGGCCCTCTCGGGGCGCTGCCGGCGGCGCAAGCTGCGCCGCAGCTGCAGACCGGGGCCGAGGCCGCCGCCGCATGGGACGGGGCGCTGGCCACCGTCCCAGAGGCCTCCGCCGCCGCCGCCGCCGCCGCCGCGGCCCCCGACATCGACCGCCAGCCCGTCCCCTACTACGCGTCCGAGCGCCAGGTCCGCGCGGCCGAGGCCTTGATCGCGCGGCTGACGTTTGGCGGCGGGGGGGAGGGGGGTGCGGACGACTTTGTCAGGCCGCCCTTTTACCCGACCGAGGCCGGCAACCCGGTGCTGGAGCGCCACCGTCAGCTGGTCGAGGCGGCCGCCTTGGGCGAGAAGCCGCCGCGGCTGGTGTGGGACGACCAGGCGGGCGCCGGCGGCGTAGGGGCGCCGCCGACGGGGATGCTGCCACGAGGAGGAGAGGGAGGAGCGAGCGGGATCGGCGTCGGCATCAACGGCGGCGGCGGCAGGGACGACGAAGGCGCGCTGGCCCTCCTCGGCCAGGCCCCGCGCCGCCGCGCTCGACTCGCGGGTCCAGACGACTACGACGACGAGGAGGACGACGACGGCGACGACCGGGAGATGGAGCTCGAGGCGCTCGGGGACGGAGGAGGAGGAGGAGCGGCAGCGGGGGGCGGCGGCGGCGGCGGCGGCGGCAGGCGCGCGACCGTGCGCGTCCAGGACCTCGACCGGACGCTGCCCGACGCCTCGATCCTGGGCGCCGCGCAGGACATCATCGCCGCCTTCTGCGACGCGTGCGGCATCGGCGAGGCGGCGCGCCTGCAGCAGGCCCAGCGCGCGGGGGTGGGCCTGGCCCAGCAGCGCGCGCGTGCCGCGCTCGCCGACCCCGACCAGCTCGCTGCGCTGCGCGCGCACGACTGGGCGGCCTTGGCGCGCGAGTCGGCGGCCGGCGCCGGCGCCCGCGGCCTGAGCGGCCTGACGATCGACCAGCTCAAGGTCTACCTGCGCACGCACGCGCTCCGCGTCACGGGCACCAAGCCCGAGCTGGTCGGGCGCGTTGCGCAGCACGCGCTCGAGCAGGAGCTTGGGCAGGAGGGGCTGGCGCAGACGGGCCAGGGGCAGGGGCAGCGGCAGGATCAGGTGGCGGCGCCGGCGGCGATCGAGGCCGCGCCGCCGTCGGCGTCTCAGCCGGAGGGCCACGCCGTCAAGCGCGGGCGGGGCCCGATGGAGCACGACGGTGGCGATCGGCCGCTTTTCTGAGTGCCGAGGGGCGTCGTCGGATTGTCGACGACGCCCGCTCGGGCACGTCGTCGCCTTGATTTTTTGTCGTTTCAACGAGCCAATGAGGGGTCATACACGAAATGCACATGTTTTGATAAAGGGCACGTCTCGTAAGCGCGACGGCGACAAACGTCTCACACGACGAAAACAACGACCACTTCTCAAACCGGCACGCCCCCCGCGGCCACCGCCATGGCCTGCGCGTGGCGCGCCAGAACAGCGATGCTGCGCCGCGGGTAGACGGGCCGCCAGCCGCCGCCGCCGCCGCCGCCGTCGCCCGCCGGGTCGCCCCCTGTCGCCCCCGCGATCTGGAGGCCCGCGGACGCCCCGCCGCCGCCGCCCGCGTGACGATGGTAATGCGGGTGCGTGGCCGAGGCCCCGGGCCGCCGAGGCGCAGGAGGTTCCACGAACGCGCGCCTGCCCGGGCGCGGCCCCTCGGACGTGAAGTAGGGGTGCGCCAGCGCCCCCCTGGCGGTCACGCGGCGCGCCGGGTCGTACTCGAGCATGAGGCCGAGGAGGTCGGCGGCGGCCGGGGTGACGCGAGCGCAGGCGTCGGCGAGGGCGGCGGCGGCGAGGCGGGGGCCGCGGGCGGCGGCGGCGGCGGCCTGCGCGGCCTGCGCCGCGCTGGCCTCGGCCGACTGCCGCGCGGCGGGCGTCGCGGCGCGCGCGGCCGCCGCCGCCGCCGTTGCCGCCGCCGCTGCGGCCGCCGCCGCCGCCGCCTCGGCCGACTGCCGCCATGCAGCGCCCGCCGAGAAGACGCCCGCGAGGACGGCCCGGCCGAGCGCGGCGGCGATCCCCCGCCGCCGCAGCCAGCACCTCTCCTTCTTGGCCGCGGCGGCCTTTTTGCCCCGACCGCCGCGCTTCTTCGCCGCCCGCTCCTCCCCCTCCTCCTCCTCGCCCTCGCCCTCGCCGCCACCCGCTCCCCCCTCCTGATCGTCCTCCCCGTCCTCCTCCTCCTCCTCGACAAAGCCAAACTGGTCGTCATCCACCTCCTGCGCATCGGCCTCGGACCGGAGGGCCTCAAAGTAGGCGTCCAGACCGGCGGGCTCGGGCGCCGCGCTCGTGACGGCCGCGCCGCTGCCGGTCGCCAAGGCCGCCGACGACGACAGCCACGCCGGCCGCGGCCGCGTACGCACGGCGGCCGTGTCGGCGCGCCAGTGCGGGCAGTCGCGCACGCCCGGCCAGTGCTCCTCGTCCGGGTGGCCGAGGACGCGCATGATGCGGTCAAGCTGGTCCTCCTGAAAGGGCGGGCCGTGGTGCTGAGGGGGGGGCGGCGGGGGCGCAGGCTGCTGCTGCCCGCCCGCGCCGCCCGCCGCAGCAGCAGCAGAGGCGGCGGCGGCCGCCGCCGCCGCTTGTTGCTGCTGTTGCTGCTGCACGTGCTGCTGCTGCTGCTGCTGCTGCTGGTGCCGCGCCTCGTGGCCCTGGAACAGCGGCCGCAGCGCCAGCAGCTCCGCGAACACGCACCCCATCGCCCACACGTCCACCGCCCGCGTGTAGTGCCGCGCCCCCAGCAGCAGCTCGGGCGCGCGGTACCAGATGGTCACGACGACGCCGTTGTCGGCCAGCGGGCGCAGCGGCGCGCGGAACAGGCGCGCGAGGCCAAAGTCGGCGAGCTTCACGACGCCGCCCGTCTCGTCGTCGCCGTCGTCGTCGCTGTCGGTGTCGTCGCTGTCGGTGTCGTCGCTTGAGGATGTGTCGCGGTCGTTGTCGTCGCAGGCGTCGCCTAGGGCGCCGCCGCCCTGCCCCTCGCAGCGCGCGCCGACCAAGCCGCCGCTGTCGCCGCCTCTGCCGCGACGCCGGGGGCCGCCCGGCGCGTCCAAGGCGGCGGGCCGGTCGGCGGGCGCGGATGCGGGCGCGACCGCCGCCGCCGCCGCCCCCGCCGCCGTCACCAGCACGTTGGACGGCTTGAGGTCGCGGTGGATCACCCACCGCGCGTGCAGGTAGGCCAGCCCCTTGAGCGACTGCCACAGCAGGCTCTTGACGCAGCGCGCGCCAAAGGGCGCGCGCAGCCGCTCGCGCTGGTGCCACACGAGCTCGTGCAGGTCGTGCTCGGCGTAGTCGAACACGAGCGACAGAGCGCGGGCGGCCGCGGCGGCGGCGGCGGTGGCCTGGGGCTGGAGGCCGGCGGCGGCCTTGGTGGCCGCCACCACGCCGCCGCCGCCGCCGCCGCCGCCGGCGACGCCGCCGCCGGCGCCGTCACGGGCCTTGGTCTGCTGCTGCTGCTGCTGCTGCTGCTGCTGCTGCTTCTTGCGGCGGCGGCGCAGCGTCCGGGCCTTGCGCCGCTTCTTCCTCTGGCGGCCGGCCTCGTCGTCGTCGGGCTTGTCACCCGGCTCGCCACCGCCGGCGCTGCTGGCGTCGCTGTCGTCGTCGTCGTCGCTGGCGTCCTCGCCGTCGGCGTCGTCGTCGGCGCCGCTGCCGTCGCTGTCGCGCTCGTCGCCGTCCTTGCCCTCGTCGTCGATGCCGTCGTCCCCGTCGCCGCCGGCCAGCGTGCCTGCGGCCGTGCCGTAGTCGACGTAGACGTGGTGCAGGCGAACGATGTGACGGTGGCGCAGCTCGGTGAGCAGCATGATCTCGCGCACGGCCGTGGGGGAGACGCCGTCGCCGGCCTCGGCCGCGGCGGCGGCTGCGGCCGCGGCCGCCGCGGCTGCTGCCGGGTCGGCGCCGGCGGCCAGGGACGGGGCGGCCGGCGGCGGCGCCACGAGGCTCTTGAACGTCTTGATCGCGTACAAGCGCTGGCGCAGAAGGCGGCGGAGGAGAACACGCCGCGCCTTCTCGAAAGGGCTGTTGTTGGGACAAGCGGGCGCCGCGTCGGCAGCGGCCGCCGCCGCCGCCGCAGCAGCTGTGGCGGCCGCCGCCGCCGCCGCGGCAGCCGCAGCAGGCGCTGACGCCGCGGCCGCCGCCGCCGCGTGCTGCGCGTGGGCGGCGGCCGCCTGCGCGACCGCGGCGCGGCGCAGCTGCAGCTGTTGCTCGACCAGCGCTAGCTGGCGCGACAAGGCGTCCGCGCGCTCCTGCTTGCGGAGCTTGCGCCGCGCGCGGCGCTCGCGGCGACGCAGGCGCCGACGGCCCGCGCGGCCCGGCGGCCCGGCGCCCCCGCCCCCACCCGCCGCCGCCGCCAGCCGGTCGGCCTCTTCGCCGTCGTCTTCCCCGCTCGAGGAGGAGGACGACGACGAGCCCGGCAGATTCTCACCTACACGCCCGCCGACCGCCGAAGGGTACACCGCCCCCCGCGCCCCCGCCCCCGCCCCCGCCCCCGCCCCCGCCCGCCCCTCCTCCTCGTCCGCCTCGTCGTCGTCAAAGTCGCCGTCGCTGACGCCGCCCGGGCCGCGCTGCGAGGCGAGCCACACGACGCCGTAGGTGCCCTCTCCGATGCGTCCAAGCAGGCGGAAGCGGCGCAGAAGGGCCGACGAAGCGGCGGGAGGGAGGGGCGGGGGCGGAGGGGGCGGGGCGGGCGGGGCGGCAAGCGGCGCGGGGCCCGCGAGCTGCTGCCGCTGCTGGTTATTGCCGTTGGCAGCGGCCGCGGCCGCCGCCGCCATCTGCTGCCGCTGCTGATCCTGCTGCAGCTGTTGCAACTGCTGCTGCTGCAGCAGCTGCTGCTGCTGCGACTGCTGCTGCTGCTGCAGCTGCTGCTGCTGCCGGAGGAGCGACGCCGCGGCCGCCGCCGCCGCCGCCGCCGCCGCCGCGTGCACGGCCGCGCTCTGGCGCTGCATGATCTGCTGGTGCTGCGCGGCCGCGACGGTGGCGGCTGCGGCCTGTGCGGCGCCCAGCCCGAGCTCGTCCAGGGCGTTGGGCGCGGCGGCGGCGGCGGTCGCGCGCTGCAGCTGCTCCTGCTGCAGCAGCTGCTGCTGCGGGGCGAGCCGGGGCGGCGGGGGCATCGACGCCGACGCGGGCGGCGCCGGCGCCAGCGGCGGCCGCAGCTGCTTCTGCGCCTGCTTCTGCGCGTAGTAAAAGTGCTGCGGCGCCGGGCGGTGCTGGTGGTGGCTGTGGAAGTTGTGGTGATTATGGGGTTGGTGCGTCTGGATAGGGGGGGCCGCGCCTAGCGCAGGCTGCGCCGTCGCCATCGCCGACGCCGTTGCCTGCGTCGCCCCGCCCGCGTAGGCGGCCGCCGCCGCCGCCGCCCCGACACCCCCGGTCGCTGCGAGCGCCGCCGGCACCTGCTGCTGCTGCAAGTACTGATGCGGCGGCAGCTGCTGTTGCTGTTGGTACGCGGGCTGCGCCATCGCCGCGACGTCGTAAGGGTGGGGGTTGGGGCGGTAGGGGTGGTGCGTCTGCTGGTAGGCAGCGGCGGCGGATGCAGCGGCGGCAGCGGCGGCGGATGCAGCGGCGGCAGCGGCCATCGACGCAGCCGCTGCCCCGGGCTGCTGTTGCTGCTGCTGATGATGTTGCTGTCGTTGCTGCTGCTGCTGCTGCTGGTAGTAGTACTGCTGCTGCTGCTGCTGCTGCTGCTGCTGCTGCTGCTGCTGCTGCTGCTGCTGCTGCTGCTGCTGCTGATGATGATGATGATGATGATGGGCCGCCGCCGCCGCCGCCGCTGCTGCCGCTGCCGCATGCGCCGCCGCCGTCGTCTGCTGCTGCTGCTGCTCCTGGCGCTGGCGCTCCTGGTGCTGCAGCAGCAACGCCTGCTGCTGCAGCTGCTGGTACTCGAGGTACCCCATAGACAGCTGGCCGGAAAGCTGGGAGACCGACTGAAGCGGCGGGAAGTAGGCGGGCGGCTGCGGCAGCTGCTGCTGCATCTGCTGCTGCTGCTGCTGCTGCATCTGCTGCTGCATCTGCTGCTGCTGTTGCATCTGTTGCTGCTGCGGCTGCTGCTGCAGGTACGACGGGGCTGACACCGAAGGCGGCCCGTAAAAGGGCTGCTGCTGCTGCGGCTGCTGCTGCTGCGCGGGCGGCGGCGCTGGCTGGCCGTAGGCGCCCCCCCCGCCGTGTGCGCCAGCGGCGGCGGCGGCCGCGCTGGCGGCGGCGCTCGCGGCGGCGGCCGCAGCGGCGGCGTAGGGGTAGCCGCCCGGCGCTGCTGTCGATGTGGTCGCGGCGATGGGAGCGGCTGCTCCGGAGGACGGCGCCCCGTAATTCTGCAGGTAGCCCTGCTGCGGGTAGAGCGGCTGTGGGTGCTGCGGCTGCGGCTGCGGCGGCACCGGCGCCGGCTGCGGGAAGAGCGCGGCGGGCGGCCCGGACCCGGCCGAGAGCAGCTGCGACTGCAGCATCAGCTGCTGCTGCTCGAGCAGCCGCATGCGCTGCTGGTGCTGGTATGCGTCGTGGGACTGCATCCTTATCTCATGCAGCGGCTTGGCGAGGTGGCGGCGGAGAAGGGGGGTACCCACGGCCTGACGCGTGACGCGGCTCTCGAGCGACGGCTGATGGTCCGAACGGCGACGGCGACGGCGCGCTTTGCCGCCCGTCGGGACCTGTGATGGTCAATGTGGAGTGGCAGCCGCCGCCGCACGCGACCTCGCCGAGCGGACGCGTCACAGCATCGTCGTCGCTGCTGCTGGCGCACGACACTTCACTTGTTGTCGGCGTGAATGGACGGGATAGTCGGGCTCTCTCGCGTGCCCCTGGGGCGTTCGGAATGATGATGAAGAGGAGTGTGATTGCGTTTCTGGCGTGGCCTAGTGCATCGGGGCGACGTCTGAGTCGGTCGGTCCTTATTTCGAAGGAGCAAGGAGGGCGCGGCGCAGGGGAGTCGCCGCCGCGCCGCTCGCGTGCTCTCATCTCTCCTCACCGCCCCCCAGCCTGCCCCCCCGCCCCCGCCCATCTGCTCCATCGGCCTCTTCCTCCTCCTCCCAGGTGCGCACATGCCATACCGTGGCACCACCCGACATCAGACACACGAAACTGCACTTTTGATCGCCTCCCCGACAAGCCCAACACATCCCATCGTCAACTCGAACCTTGAACAGCTCCTTCCTTCCTCGCGCAGCGAAACCTGTACGCGTCTCTGTGTCGCAGCAAGCCCAATCACACCACTACCAGAACAGCGGCACCGCCGCGGGATTACACCAGCGCCGGGCAGGCGCGAGAGCGCCCCTTGGACCCGACCCGAAAGTGGGAACAAGAGCGGGGCGCGCCGCCGGGCGCTTTCCGCCGTTGCCGCCCCCCACAAAACAAACAAAATGCTGGCCGCCTTTCTCATCCTGGGCCTGCTGCTTGCGGCCATGGCGGGGCTGACCGTCTACCTGGCCCGCGCGCAGCAAGCCATCGCAGAGGCACCAGGCGCCGGGCGCCTGCCGCCGGGGGACCGCCGCGCCCGGGCAATCGCCGCCGCCGCCTCTTCTGACGACGACGACGGCGGCTCGGCCTCGGACGGCGGCGACGACGAGGATGGCGCCCGCCGCAACAACGACAACGCCCGGCGTGGCGGCGGGATGGACCGCATGCGCGCGGCCGCGCGACTGCGTCAGCGCCGCCAGCAGCAGCAGCAGCAGCAGCAGGCGCAGGCGCAGGCGCAGATGCAGCAGCATGCGGCCGGGCCGCCGCCGCCTCGGCCTGACTTTTTGGACGAGGACGACGACCGGCACGAGGAGGGGGGAGGGGGGCGAGGAGGCCCCGGCCGCCCCGGCGCGCGCGAAGCGCGGGCAGGAGGCGGCGGCGGCGGCGGCAGCCGGTACGACGAGCGGCGCAGGAAGCGCGAGGCCGAGCGCGACGCCCTCGACCGCGCGCAGGAGGAGGAGATGGCGCGCGCGGCCGACGAGCGCCGGCGCCGCGAGGACGCCGAGGCGGCGCGGTGGGCCGGCGCCATCCGCGTCGAGGAGGCCGGGGAGGATGGCGGCGGAGGCGGCGGCGGCGCGGCAGAGGGAGGTGGCGGCGCGTCGGACGCCGCGGCGCGCGCGCTGCGCCGCGAGGCCGAGCTCGACGCCCGATTCGTCGCTTTCGTGCGGCGGCGCAAGACGGTCGGCGTCGAGGAGCTCGCGCGGCGGTTCGGCGTGCGCTCGGCCGACGCGCTCGCGCGCCTGGTCGCGCTGCGCGAGCCTCAGCGACAGGGGCAGGGGCAGGGGGACGCGCGGCCGCGGCTGACGGGCGTGCTGGACGAGCGCGGCAAGTTCATTTACGTGTCGGAGGAGGAGATGCGCGCAGTGGCCGACCTGATCCGCAAGGCCGGCCGCGTGGGCATCGCCGAGCTCGCCGCGCGCGCGAGCGAGCTGGTGCGGCTCGAGCCCGAGGACGGCGGCGGCGACGGCGGCGGCGGCGGGAGCAGCAGCGGGGACGAGGAGGGCAAAGGGGCGCAGGCGGCCGCGGGATCCGGGGGTACGGCACAAGGGGTAGCTTCCGACGCGCACTTCGTGAAAGAGTAAACAGAGGGACGTGTTGGCGGACCTGGGGACAACCACACCCAACAAATATCTTGCGATGAGGGCGCAGGCGGAGCGCGCGCCGTTGCCACTGGCCGCCGCCGCCGCCGCTGACGCGCCTTTTTCCTTCCCCCTCTTTGTGAGCCGTCGCTACCCGGATCCCGTGCCTTGCCCCCTTTCACACATACCACAAACCACCATCGCCGCGGCGCCGACTCATCGCCGCCCTCGGTTGTGCGTACCAAGACAACCACCACCAAAACTGCGCGAGCGAGAGAAAAAACACAAACAACTCAAAAAGCGCAAGCAGGCGAAATGCTCTCCTCGTCGGCCCTGCGCGCGCCGTCGGCCGCCCAGCCGCAGCAGGCGCACCACCGGCGAACGTCGCTCCTGCGCGCGCGCCTGCCCTCGGCGGCGCACGGCGCCGCCGAGCGGCGCCGGCCCGTGGCCCCGGCGCGCGCCGAGGAGGGGGGCAGCAAGCAGCAGTCGACCACCCCGACGCTCATGCGCTCGGGCGAGGAGACGGACAACTGCGAGACCAACGTGAGCGGCGAGTACTGCTCGATCGACCTCAAGGGCAAGCGCCTCAAGGAGCGCTCCCTGGGCGAGATGGAGGCCGAGTTCCTCGAGGCGCTCTCGTCCTACTACTACGAGGGCAAGCCGCGCCTCTCGGACGAGGAGTTTTCGCTGCTCAAGGAGGAGCTCATCTGGAGCGGGAGCAAGGTGAGGAGGGGGCCGCCGCGGCGCAGGCCCAGGCAGGCAGGCAGGCAGGCGGGCGTGTGGGGCAGGTCGGGGAAGAAGATGAGATGCACTCGCGTGCGCGCGCGTGCACCGGGGCGACGGCCGGACGCGGGCGTTACCCCGGGCACAATCTTGCGCCGCGCGGCAGCGGCGACGCGAGGGGCCGGTCGTCGGCGAGCGTCTGGCGACGACGGCGACGGCGGCCAGAGAGCGCGCCCCCTTGCACACGTGTGTCGCCGCCACACCTGCGACCGAGCTTGATCTAACCAATGCGTTTGTGTTGCGGATGGGTGCTGCCCCGTCTATCGTGGGGCCGCATGCGTGTGTGTGCGCCCCAGTCGACGCTCGGCGCGCCCATAAATACATTTCCACCCCCCTGGACCGAGACGCCGACCGACCGGACCGCTCACCGCCCCCCTGTTTTTGCACGAAACACCCAACGCACACACGCACACACACACAAAAAAACAAACCAACCATCAGGTCGCCACGCTCGACTCGAACGAGCAGCGCTTCCTCGAGGCCGCCATGGCCTACGCGCGCGGCGCGCCCATCCTGGCCGACGCCGACTACGACGCCCTAAAGGCAGAGCTCCGGGCCAAGGCGTCGGTGGTGACGGCCGAGGGCCCGCGCTGCAGCATCCGCACGAAGAAGATGTACAGCGACGCGCAGCCCGACTACCTGCGCATGACCGCGCTCAACGTGCCCGCGGCCACCCTGGTGCTGGCCGTGCTGTTTGCGCTCGACGACCTCACGGGGTTTGAGATCACGTCCATCCTCGAGCTGCCGCCGCCCTGGGGCATCGTCGCGCTGTGGGGCCTGCTGCTGCCTGCCGTCTTCGTCCTCGCCACCTCGCTCACCAACCTCGTCCTGCGCGACAACCTCGTCCTGCGCGCGCCCTGCCCCAACTGCAGCGCCGAGAACATCACCTACTTCGGCGACATCCTGACTGTCCCTGGGAACCGGGGGGTCAACGTGACCGAGTGCACGGGGTGCCGCGCGGACATCTCGTTCGACTTCAACAAGCGCATCGTGGTGGTGGACAAGACGCCCGAGGAGAAGGCTGAGGCGATCGCGGCGCTGGCGGCGAAGAAGGCGGCATCGGCGGCGAAAAAGGCGGCGGCGGCGGCGCGCAAGGCGGCGGGCGGCGGGGGCTCGGCGTGATCTCAAGAGAGAGCGTTTGGTCGTCCTGCTGCTGCTGCTGGCGATGGTGTTTTTTGATGATTGCGTGACGCGCGCGCGCGCGGTCGAAACACGCACCCAACACATGGGCGCCCCCGTCCCCTTCCTCCTCCCGCCCTCTGGCCTCTTACCAATTTCTTTTTTTAGCCCTCCTCTGTGTAAGTTTTCTGTACTGTGTAGCGCGCCGCCCGCGAAGAAGCAAGCAGCCGAGGGTTGTCGGCGTTCGGGGACCTTCCTGCCACGCGCCCCCCCCCCCCCCCCACCCACCCACCCACCCACCCACCCACCGCGACGCCCACTCGCCCGCCCCCTCTCAACCACATCACGACCTTGGCACCACTCGCAAGACTTTCATCAAACCACACGCCCTACCACCTTTCTAGAGGGCGCAGAGAGATCGCCGGGGGAGCCGAAAGATCGCTGCCGCTGGGGGCCGTCCAGCGCGCCCAGTCCGCGCGTCCGGCGTTGGCGACCGCGCCCGCGCCCGCTCGCGCCTCGTCCTGCGCGGCGCGCACGGCGTCGCCGAGGCGCGGCTTGTGAGCGCGGGCAGGGGTTTAAAGCATGGCGCTGCCGTCTGGCGCGGGCGCGGGCGCGAGGGGCGCCGCGTTTTTTTTACCGGCGGGCGCCCGCCTTTGCGCCGCGCCGCGCGCCGCCCGCCGCCCCTCCCCGAATAAAAGGAAAATGGCTCCCTCGGACGCGCGCCGCCCGCCGCCCTCCCGGCCGCCCGCCTCTCCCCCCGGCGGATCGACGGCGCGCGAGATCGTCGGCGGGACCATGCGACCGTTTGCTGGCCGGGCGCGCGCGGCGGCCGGAAGACCGACCTACGCAAGGCGCCAGGGACGGGGGCTGGCAGGCGCGGGCGCGGGCGCGGGCGCGGGCGCGGTGGCGGTGGCGGTGGCGGTGGCGCTGGCGGTCGTGGCGCCGTGGCGGCCTTCATGGCGGCCTGCCCAGGGGGGGCTCCAACTCACATAGAAGACCCCCCCTCACACCACCCTCGTTAATTCACTCTTCCCACAGGCTCTCCCCTCCTCTTTTGTCCACCATCTCTCTCTCTCCGGTCTCTCTCTCTTCTGTTGCCGTCTGTCAGCACACCGTTCGTTCGCTGTTTTGTTCTCGCTCGTGCCGCATCCCACGCCGCCGCGACATCGAAACCGGCGCGCACATCTTGCCTAGGCTTACTCGACACGCTGCCCAAAGGCGCTCGACAGCAGCGCGTCACCATCTCTCTCGACGAAGAAGGTCACACCTGTTGCCCCCCCCCCTTTGTTCAAACCATGGATCCCCGCAAGGGGGCGCAGCCGCAGCAGCAGCAGCAGCAGCAGCCGGGCCAGCAGTGGGAGCAGTCCAAGGAGAACTTCGTGCCGCTGCGGCACGGCCGGGCGGCCGAGGAACTGCCAGAGGGAGCAGGAGGCGGCGCGACGCCGTCGGCGCCGGGCGGCGGTGCCGGTGCCGGCGGCGGGCCCCCGACGTCCTCCGCCGCCGCCGCCGCCGCGCTGCCCCCTTGCCGCCTGCTGGAGGAGGCACAGAGAGCCACTGCGTCGGTCTTGGCGGGCGCACGGGACGTGGCCTCCGCCGATCCCGTCGGTGCCTGGTCCAAGTACGTGCGCGCCGTCGCTGCCGCCGCGTCGTCGGCGTCGGCGCCGCCGACCTCCTCGGGCGCGACGCCGGGGGCGCCCTCGAGCGCCGACGGCGGCGGCGGCGGCGGCGGCGGCCCCACGCCGACCCTGCGCGCCGCGCTCGAGACCGCCACGTCGGCGCTGGCCCCGCTGCTCGCGGCGGCCAACAAAGAGGAAGAGGCCGAAGAGAAGCAACGAGAGGCCCGGCGCCTAGGCGGCGCCGCGGCCGCCGCCGACCCCCCCCGCCCCTCGTCTTTCCCCGCCCCCCTCTCCGCCGGCCCCCCGCCGTCTTGCCTCTCTCGTGTCAAGGCCGACGCGCGCCTGCTGCGCATGTACGTGCAGTACGCCGACCTGGTGCCCGACCCGACCGACGTCTTTGTCTTCCTGGCCGACCAGGGCATCGGGCGCGGCCAGGCCCTGCTGTACGAGGCGTGCGCGGCGCACCTCGAGCTGAGGGGCATGCACGGGCGCGCCGACGCCGTGTACCGGCAAGGGGTGGGGCGGGTGGGGTTGGGGGGCGCGGCCGGGGTTGAGGTCGGGTCGGGGGGGGCGTCGGTGGCAGATAGGGGGGAAGGAGAGGAACGAGGGGTCTCGCAGCAGCCGTCGCAGCAGCAGCAGCAACAGCACTTGCAGCACCAGCAGCGCCTGGCGGCCAAGCACGCGGCGTTCCAGCAGCGGATGGCGCGGCGGGCGGCGCGGCGCGCGGCAGAGGCGGCGGCGGCGGCCGGCGGCGGCGGCGGCGGCGCGGCGCTCACGCCGTCGCAGGCGCTGGCGGCCCTGATGTCGACGGGCGGGTCGCGCTCGGCCGTCTGGCGCGAGGAGGAGGCGGCGGCGTGGGCGTCGCGCGTCACGCTGCGCGAGCTGCTGGCGCCGCCCGCAGAGGTGGCGGCGGCGCGGCAAAGGCAGGGGGGGTCGGTGGCCGCTGCGGCGGCGGCGGCGGCGGCCGGTTCCCGCCAGCAGCGCCAAACGCAGCCGCCGCCGGTCGTCCAGCCCACGATCGGCGTCTGCGTGGACGACGAGTTCGGGCCCCGGGGCGCCGGCCCCTCCTCCTCTGCCGCAGCCGCCGCCGCCCTGCCCGAGGCGCGCCGGCACTTTGCCTCGGGGCGGCTCGCTCCCGCGGCCGAGGCCGAGCGCGAGAACGAGGGCGAGCGCGTGGCCACGTGGGCGGGGACGCGCGCGCCGCAGGGCAGGGCGGCGGCCGCGCCGGCGAGGCCCGCTGGCGGCGGCGGCGGGTTTGACGTTTTCGAGGACGACGAGTTTGGCGCGCACGAGGTGGGCAGCGGCGGCGGCGCCGGGGGACCCGCGCCCGCGTGCGCCGATCGGCGCTCGGCCCAGGCGCTGCCTCCGCCGCCTCCGCCGCTGCTGCCGCCGTCGCGCCAGCAGCAGCACCAGCAGCAGCACCAGCAGCCAGAGGCCCCCTCGCTTTTCGCGGACGAGCCGACGCTAGCGACGCGCAGCGCCCTCGACGCCGTCAACGCCATGTTCTCGTCGGACCTGGACGGGCCCACGCTCGCGTTTGGCGGGGCCATGGCCGCCGCGCACGCCGCCGCCGTCTGCGGCGGCGACCGCGACCGGCGCTCGCTGCAGCAGCCGCAGCACCAGCACCAGCAGGCGGCGAATCAGCCCGCCCCGCGCGCCCCCCGCGCCCCCTCCTCCATGGCCGGCGACGTCACCGCCTCGATCAGCGCCTACGACGCCATCGACGGCATGTTTGCCGACCGCACGGGCGTGCTGCTTGCCGCGGGAGGAGGCGGAGGCGGAGGAGGAGGCGCCGCCGCCGTGCCGCCGGCCCGCCCGCGCCTGCCCGCGCTCGCGGCGCAGGCCCGCCGCCGCGCGTCGGTGGCCGCCGCCGTGGCCACGGCGCCCGTCGCGCCTGCCGCCCCCCAGTTTGATTTTGGCATCCACGAGGACACGGACCTGCTCGGAGGAGGGGCCTCATTTGCCGCTGCCGGTGCCGCTGCCGCTGCTCCTGCCGCTGCCGCTGCTTCTTCCCGCGCCGCCCCCGCTCCTCCCCCCCCGGCTCCCCAGCCAAGCCTCGGCTTTTACGAGGACACCGAGTTCCTGCAGCCCGCGGCGGTCGCGCAGGTGGCCGCGTCGATGATGATGACGCGAGCCGAGGCGCTCGCCCCTGCGGCGCCCGCCCAGCTGGCCGCCTCGGCGTTTGAGATGTACGAGGACACGGTCTGCCTGCAGCAGCGGCAGCAGCAGCAGCGGCAGCAGCAAGAGGAGCGGCCGACGGCGGCGGCGGCGTCCACGGGCGGCGGTGGCGGCGGCGGCGGCGGCGACGGCGGCTCGCCCGACCGCAGCGCGGGCGCCGCGCCCTCTCTCGACTATTCGCCGCTCGCCACCAAGCAGGAGAACCTGCGCCCCGCGGGCCACCACATCCAGCAGCAGCAGCAGCAGCAGCAGCAGCAGCAGCAGCAGCAGCAGAAGAGCTGCCTGGGGGCCGGGCGGGCGGCGGCGGTGGCGCAGGCAGCGCCTTCGGGCGGCGGCCCCCACCCCCACCACAGGGCGCCGCGCAGCATCCACGACGCGGCCGCGAGCGCGAGCGCACTGCAGCCGCTGGAGGGCCCCGGCTTTGGCGGGGAGGGCGGCGCGTTTGAGATCCCTTACGACGACGACGGCGACGGCGTCGGTGGGGAGGGCGGCGGCGGCGGCGGCGGCGCGTTGGGGGCGGCCGCGCGAGACGAGGAGGTGCGCGCGGCGGGCAAGCAGCAGCAGCAGCAGCAGCTGCAGCAGCCCGCGACCGCAACGGGGCAGCGCATGCGCGAGGTGACGCACGCAAAGGCGGCCGGGGACGCGAGCGCGAGCGCCATGCGCACGCTTTTTTAAAAATGTTTTTGTTTTAATCTGTTACTTGTCGTTTACGGAGGCGCGTCAACCCCGGCCGTGCCGCGGCTGGCCAAATCGGGCGCGGGGAGCGCCGCCCGGCCACCGGTCCCCGAACGACCTGCCGCCACATGGTGAGCCAACAGCTTCCGATGGGGGGGCGAGAGGGGGCGCTGTGGGCGTAAACAAGAAAAGAGAGACACACACTGTGGCGCGCCGACGCAAGGTGAATTAGTGTTAGGGGCACTGGTCCGATTCTCTCGTTCGATCTGCCAGGGTGTATAACAACAAAATCCAGCACTCTCTGAGCAGCGTTTTGTTAGACAGCCCAAATCAGACGCCCGCCGTGCGCCGCCTGCCGTACGCCACGTGGCTCGCCCCGGCGACGATCACCGCCCCGGCCACCACGTTGCCCAGCGTCACGGGCGCGAGGTTGGTCGTGAGGAAGCGCGCGAAGGACGCCGCCGAGAGCCCCTCTGCGCCGACCGCCATGCCGAGCGGCACCAGCAGCATGTTTGCGACCGAGTGCTCGAGCCCGGCCGCCACGAACGCCGAGATCGGGGGCCACACCGCGAAGAAGCGGTCGGTGGCGGTGCGGGCGCTCGACGCCTGCCACACGGCCAGCACCACGAGCCAGTTGGCGAGGACGGCGCGGAAAAACGTCTCGCCCAGGGGTAGCGCCATTTTCGCGTCGGCCAACGACTGAGCGAACGCGGCCGCGGGCGAGCCGGACGGGAACAGGCCAGAGGCCAGGACGACGGTCAGGATCGCCAAGCAACCTAAAAAGTTGCCGCAAAACACGACGGCCCAGTTTTTGGCGAGCTGGGAGATCGTTGCCTTGCCGCCCAGCACTGCGGCGGCGCCGCGGAACGTGTTGCCCGTGAAGAGCTCGCCGCCGTGCGAAAGGTTGAGCAGCAGGCCGACGGGGAAGACCAGCGCAAAGATCAGGCGCGCGAGGCCCGGCGCCCACGCGACGAGGGCCGGAGAGCTGCCGACCACAGCGACAGCGACGAGGCCCCCGAAGGCGATGTAGCAGCCGCTGAGGACGGCGCGCAGCCACGTTTTCACGGTGACGGGCAGGACGATCAGCCCCGGGTCGTCGACGATGGCGTCGTACACGACGGCGGGCGCGAGCGGGTTGGGCGTCGTCGGGGCGAGGCTGGGGGCGCTCAACGGCTGCGTCGGCGTTGGCGTCGGCGTTGGAGGCGTTGTGGGCGTCTCTGCCGTGGCGGCAAAGAGGGGGCGGCTTGCCACGTCGCCTTGGGCGTCGTCAGGGGTTGTTGCCGTTGTCCTTGCGGCGGCCGCCGAGCAGGCAAACGGTCGAGGGAAGAAGGGCGAGGTCGAGGTCGGCGAACGACGAGCGTGCCGACCGGGCGGCGCCAGCCGCGACGACGCGGGCAGTTCCCGCGCTGGGGGCAGGGCAGCGCGCCTGCTCGCGCCGCCCAGGCGCGCCAGGGCAGTCATCTTCGTCGTATGCTGGTCACAAGCAGTTCGAGAGACATGTGCAAGTGGCTTGGCGGGTGGTGTCGTTGCGGTTCTTCTGTCGAAACCGCAACGCGCTGGTGTCTCGGGCGAGGTCGAGGGGCGCGTCTGTCAACAAGGATCACGTGATACAGTTTGGTGTGGGTCGAACAAGGAGCGGCTGCGCGTCGTGACAGTGGCGCCAGAAGCCGACGCCGACGCCGACGGTCGACGCCCCGTCGTCGCGTCGCTCTCGAAGTCGCCGATTCGCCAAATCGGCACATCTCCCTCCCCCCTCCTTTTAATCCCCACACTCTCCACGCACAAGCAACCCGCGTTGCCCCCCACCCTCCCTTGCCCGCTATCTCACGAGCCAGACCGACATACCGCCCACCCCCTTGGTGAACTCCCTCCCTCCCTCTGCAAAACCTCCCACATTTTTCTTCATCCCGCGCCGATTGTCCCTCTCGACGCGACAATTGACCCCGCTGTCGCCCACTGACCGGCATCGTCGCTTCCTCGCCCGTTGTCGCATCCTCGTCGCGCACAGCGTCGCCCTCGCAAATCGCGCGCGCGCGCATTCCCCCGCCGCCGTCCGAAAAGAGCAAGGGACGCCAACAACTCCCTCCGACGAGCCCCGGACGACCGGCGACCTCCCCCCCTCCCTTCCAAAAAACAAGAAAAAGTTCAAAAGATGCCCAACACCAAGGCCTTAAAGAAGAAGCAGCAGCAGGAAGACGAGTTCGCGGCGCTCGGCCCGCGCAGCCGCAGCGGACGCCTCGTGTGGTCCCAGTCCTCGGCGCAGCTCGACGGCGGCGCGCGCTCGGACGAGGACGACGACGACGAGGGCGGCGGCGCCTCGGGCGCGCCCGCCACCCCGACCGCCGTCGTCCCGCTAGGCAAGGGCGGCCAAAGCAGCAGCAGCACCCGCGCCCCGGCCCCCGCCGCGCCCAAGTCGGTCCCCCGCGAGACCCAGCGCGCCCTCGCCCAGCGCCTCGCCGACGTCCGCCGCCACTTCCCCGGCGCCCTGTGCGCCGACGACCTCCTGTCTCGCGTCGAGTACGACCTCGCTTCGCGCTTTGGCTTCAGCGGCCGCAACGCCATCGCCGTGTGCAACCTGTGCCGCGACGAGGCCACGGCCGTGCTGCGCGACCGCATCGAGGAGGCGTGGGGCGGCGCCTTCACCACCAGCGGCCTGGGCGCCGTGCTCACGTGCGGCGTCACGGGCTTCAAGGCGGGGCTGTCGCACGCGCCCGTCTGCCCCGACACGGGCCGAGAGCGCTACGTCTTTTTTTCGTTTCCGCACATCGCCATCGACGCCGCGGGGCACGTGGGGCACATCTCGCGGCCCGGGCGGGCGCAGGCGTCGCACGCGTGCGGCGCCCTGCTCAAGGTGATGGGGGAGCTCAAGGCGGAGGACGAGGCGGCGGTGCGCAGCGCGGCGGCCGCAGCGCTGGCGGAGCCGGGCGGCGCCAAGGGCGGCGGCGTCGGCGACGGCACGGGCGGCAGCGGCGGCAGCGGCAGCGGCGGCAGCCCCCACAAGCCGTGCGCGTCGTGCGGCGCCGCCCCGCCCGCCGCCAACAAGGCGGCCGAGCCGGCCACCCTGCGCGTGTGCAACCTCGACCCGGAGTACTCGATTCTGAAGGGGCGCATCGACGCGCGCCTGGCCGCGCGGCGCGACGAGCTGCAGGCCGCGCTCGCGCACGGCGGCGACCTGGTCGCCGTGACCAAGGCCGCCGAGCGCGCCATCACGGCCGACCTCGAGCGCCTGGTCGCCGCGGCCGTCGACACCACCCGCGCCGACTACGCCGTCATCACTGGCGTCGAGGTGCACAACTGGGCCACCGACCTGAGCGACCCCGCGGGCGCCTCGCTCGAGATGATCTTTGCGACCGAGGCCTACGCCGTGGTGAAGGGGCGGCGGTTTGCGCTCGACCTGAGCTCGCCGGCGCCCGCCGGGTTTAGCATCGGGGCGCCCGCGGGGTCGGCGGGGTCGGCCGCGGCCAACAAGCGCGCGGGCGGCGGCGGCGGGGGCGGGGGCGGCGGAGTGGCGGCGCTGGCGGGCAGGCTGGCGGGGCTGTTTGGCATGCGGTCGTCGCCGGGCGGCGGCGGCGGCAGCGGCGCGAGCGTGCCCGCCGTGAACGGCAGCGCGGCGACGCCCAAGGCCATCTCGTCGGGCGCGATGCACGACCGCCTGGCGCCCGGGGCCATTTGAATCGATGTGGCTTTTCACTTCGTCTTGATCGTTGCGGTTGTCTGTTCTCTCTCTTTTGGGTTTTCCGACGCCTCTGCTCTGTCCTCACTGCGTCTGACGACAGGCGTCGCATCCCGGCTGAATGAGTCACCCCCTTTAATACATGCCCTTTCCGCGCTCGCAGCAAGGCTGCATGCTCCCCTCGTCTGCGCCTCCCTCTGCCGGTTTCTAACTCTCGCTCAAGTCAGGTCGACCACCTCGACGGGGGCGGCGGCGGCGACGCGGACCGCGGCCAGCGCCGGCGCTGCCGCTGCGGTTGGTGGTGCTCCCGCCGCCGCCTCGCTCGCCATCCTGGCCGCCAGGCGCCGCGCGAGCGGAAGCGGGGAGGGCGGCGAATCGCAGCCGCCGCCGTCGCTGCCGCTGCCACCTTGGCCCGCCGCCTCTGCTGCTGCGTGTGGCGCCGCCGGCCCCACGGCCTTCCTCGCCGCTGCCGCGGCCGCCGCCGCCGCGCCTCCGCCTGGGCGTCGCTTGGCGGCGGCGACGGACGGGGCAGGGGCGCGGGCCTGCCCGGCCGCCGCCGCAGGCGCCAGGTCCCCGCCGTAAGGCAGCATATCGCGCAACAGGTCGCCCCACGCCAAGGGGCCTGCGCAGCGCGGGCAATCGCCGCAGCCAGGCAGCGCGGCGGCGCCCGAGGCGGCGGCAGGGGCACAGGCGGCCCCTCCTCGCGGCTGCTGCTGCTGCTGCTGCTGGCTCAGCAGAAGGTCGGCCAGGCACTCAATGTGGAACGCGGTGCGGCAGCCAGGGCACACGAGTGCAAAGCGCTCGACGGGGTCGCCGCACCCGCACGGGCGGCTGCTGCTGCTCTCGCCGTCGGGTCCGCCCGCTGCGCCCCCGCCGCACGGCGGCTGCAGCGAAGCTTTGGGAGGCCCCTTGCGGATGCGCCCGGCGCGGCGGCCGCCGCGGCGCACCTGTTGCTGCTGCGGCTGGGAGACGACCATGGCGTCGAATGCCTCCTCGTCGTCCTGCTGTGGCTGCAACGCGCCGCCGTTGTCGCCGTCTCCGCCGCCGTAGCCGCCGCTCGCGCCCTCGGCCTCTCCCTCGTCGCCGCCGCTGCTGCTGCTGCTGCCGAGGGTGACGACCCCTCCCGCCTCTTCCTCGTCGCCGCTGCCGCCGCTGCTGTCGCTGCTGCTGCTGATCTCGATGCACTCAATCTCAGCATCTCGTCCTGATGCTGCTGCGCCTCCCTTGACCGCCGGCGCCGCCGCCTCCTGCCCCTCCTCGGCATCCTCCCCCCCTACGGCCGCCGCCGCCGCCGAGGAGGCTGCTTTGGCCGCCCGCCGCTTGTCGGCCGCCAGGTGCTTCCAGCGCTCGGCGAACTCGTCAAAGGTCGTCAGTTCGAGCGCAACGTGCTCCGGAGGCGCCCCGGGCAAGGCGCTGACCCCGCCGCCGCCGCCTCCGCCGCGCGGCTGTGGCGCTCGCCGCCGCCGCCGCCGCCGCCGCCGCGCCTGCGCTGCCGCTGCCGCCTCCGCTGGCCCGCCCCCGCCCGCTTCCCCGCCGTCCTTTCCCCCCTGCTCCTCCTCCCCCTCGCCGTCCGCGAGGCAGCCTGCCGCGATGGCCTCGCCGCGCCACTTGGGCGACAGAAAGGTGAGCGTCAGGCCGGGGTAGTACCGCCACGGTGACACGTGCAGCATGCCGACCAGCAGCAGCAGCTTGCCGCGCCCGCCCTGCTGCCGGCGCGCGGGCAGCAGCGCGGCGGGCGTCTGCTTGGCGGCGCGCGAGCGGCACGGGTGTTGCCACGCCCACTCAAACTGCAGGGCGGCCACCTGGGAGGGGAAGCCGGAGAGCACCGCGGCCATCTCCCAAGGGCGGCCGCTGTTGTTGTTGTCGTTTCGTCGTTGTTTTTATGGGATGGACGGAAAGCGATGTGATTTTTGTTGGGCGTGGTGTGTTTGTTCGCTTTTCCCCGCGCCCCGAGGCCGCGCGCGCCCCGGCCGCCCAAGACGGACACAGGTCGAAACCGACCAGAACTGACCTCTTGGTGCGCGCGGCGCCGTTCCCGATCTCGCCGTTGTGCTGGCGCAGGCGGCGCGGTGGGTCGACGGTGAACCTGTGGTTTGCTTGGAGGGGCCGGCGTCCTCTTGAGCGTGATGATATGAAACAGGCGCGACGAGCAAAGGAGCTGTCGACGGCGCCGCGCTCGCTCGCTCGCTCAAACGCCCAAGCGGGGCCCAAAACGACGGCGACGACGAAAGACGCACCCGATGTAGGTCCGTCCGCGAGTGCGCGGGCCCTGCGACACGAGCAGGTAGACCGAGTTGGGGTTGGGCGGGGGGGTGCTCGTCGTTGCTGCTGCTGCTGCTGCTGCGCGTGACGACGACATGGTTTGTGATGGCGGACGTTTTTGAGGCACTTTCGGCGTCGTTTTCCTCCCCCTTCTCGGGCGGGTGGAGTCGGGTTCAGGTAGTGGTGATCATTGTTGCCTGGTCGATGCGGTGGTTGTGTGATTGGGAGGGAGGGCGGCGCATTGAGGGACGCGATTTGATTGGAAGGTCTAACACTGTTGGACTCCATCAGCAAGGGCGCGTCGCCCACTTCATCCGCCACAACAACAACAAAGCAGCCACTCACACATCCACATAAGAACCATATCATCCAACACAGCGATTGCGCGACTGTACTCGAGCGCACGACCTCCCCCAAAGACCCACGTCAAGATTGGGACTCTCCCCCAGCCCAAAGATGGCGAGGCGATGAGCAGCAGCAGGCGACGCTTTGTACGACGACGCCTTGAATCATGTTGCGCCAGGGGTGGCGTGCGCCACCCGTGCCGGCCGCCGTCAGGCAGCGGGCGTTGCTGCTGCCGCCGCCGCCGACGCAGACGCCGCCCGCCGACGCCGCCGCCGTCGCCCGTGCCGCTGTCGTCGGCGACGGCGGCACCAACGGCAAGCTGAGGCGAGGAGTGCAGGCCGCAGCAGCAGCAACATCGGCCCCGCCAGCACCAGCACCAGCACGACCAGCAGCAGAGACGGCAGCAGAATCGCCCACGCGCCGACTCTCACCAGCGAGCCAGGAGGCTCCGTCACCGCCGCCGCCGCCGCTGCCAGGGGCCGCGCGCGCGGGGGCGGCGGCGGCGGCGCCGGCGGCAGCATCATCATCAGCAGCGGCAGCAGCAGCGGCAGCGACAGCAGAGGCGCTGCTGGCGGCCTCGTGCGCGTCCGTCGGGCGCGCGGGCACCCCCGCGGAGCTGGCGGCGCAGCTGACGGCGGTCGCCGCATCGCTGGCGCGCCTCCCGTCCGCGAAAGCAGGCGGCGGCGCGACAGCGGCGGCGGCGGCGGCGGCGGCGGCGGCGGCGATGCGCGCGAGGCTGCTGCTGCTGCTGCGCGAGCTCTGCGGCCGCGCCGAGAGCCGCGCCCTGGCGCTGATGGCGTCGCACGGGGCGTCCATGCCCGCGGCCGCCGCCGGCTCGGACGTCGCGCGCGTGGGCGCCGCGCTGGCGTCTCTGGGCGCGACGCTGAGGAGGCAGCAACAGCAGCAGCAGCAGCAGCAGCAGCCGCCGCCCATGCGCCGGCCGCAGGCAGCGGCCGTGCCGCCGTCGCCGCCGCTCGCCGTCCCTCGCGCGGTTGTCGTTGTTGCCGACGCCGCAGCACACGCGCCGCCGCCTGAGAGGCAAGAGCACGCCTTGCCCTCGCTCGACTCGATCCCGAAGCCGCCGTCGGTGCGGCGCCCCGAGCAGCAGCACCACCACCACCACCACCAGTGGCAGCAGCACGAGCAGCAGCAGCAGCAGCAGCCGGACGCGGGGGCGGCGCGGGAGCACAAGGGCGCGCCGCCTTGCGCCGCCGACGCCGCCGCCGCCGTCGCCGCCGCTGCCGCCGCGGCAGAGGCGGACTTCCCCAGCTGGCGGTTCTCGCGCGCGTGGGCCAACTTCCTGAAGCCGCGTTTGCGGGCCTTGACGCCGAGCGCGCTCGCGACGATCGGGCGCACGCTCACGGCGGCGGCAGCGGCGTCGTCAGCGCCGGCCGCGGCCTCGTCGTCAAGCCCCCCCCCGCAATGGCCGCGGCCTTTGCTGACGCCGCCGCCGCCGCCGCCGCCCCCGCCCCTGCTCGCCGCGACGCGTGGGAACGCCGGGTGGTGGGACAAGTACGAGCGCGCCTGCGCCAAGAAGGTCCCGGCGATGCTGCAGCGCGACGTGGTGGCGGTGGCCAAGGCCGTGGCCGCCTCCTCCTCCGCCGTACCGGCCGCCGACGCAGCAGCAGCGGCGGCGGCGGCGGCCGACTCGCCCCTGGCCAAGGCGCTGCTGCTCTCGGCGGCGGCAACGGCGGCGGCGGCGGCGGCGGCGGCGGGGGCGGCCGACGAGGGCGGCGACGAGCAAGCGGCCCGCCTGCCCCCGCTGAGCTGTGCGGAAGCGACGGATCTCTTGGAGGCGCTGCCTACGTCCCCGGCGGCCGCGCGCGCGATCTTCCGCCGCTCTCAGGGCGGGCTCAAGGCTGGCAAATCGGCGGCCGAAGCGGCGGACGGAGGGCTCGCTCCGCCGGCGCCGCCGGCCCCGCCTGCGTCGGCGCTGGCGGTGGCCGAGCTGCTGCGCGCGGCCGCGCGCCAGGCGCGCCGTGACCCGTCCCTGCGGCCGTCGGACGCCTGGATCAAGTCGGCGGCCGTGCGCCTAGGCGCTCTCTTGCAGCAGGGGCAGGGGCAGGGGCAGGGGCAGGGGCAGGGGCAGGCACGGCCGCCGCTGCCGGCGCCGGCGGGCGCGGGCGACGAGGCCGCCCCTGCGTCTCCGACTCTGGCGCCCCCTCCGCCGCCGCCGCCCTACCTCAACGCCGCCGCCGACGGCCGCGCCTTTGCCGTGGGATTGCGCGCTCTGGCCTGCCTGCGCTACCGCCCGTCCTCGCCCTGGATCGCGAGGGCCTGCAACTCGGCGCGGCCGTGGCTCGCGCACGTGCAGCGCTGCAGCGGCGGCGGGGGGGCCGGCGGCGGCGGCGGTGGCGGCGCCGGTGGCGCCGGGCCGGCAGCGCCCTCCGCGTCCGCGTCGGGCGCCGCGTCCGCGGCCGCCGCCCCTTTTCTCGCCGACGCGCTGGCCGCGCTTGCCGAGCTGCGGTTCGCTCCCTCGGAGGCCTGGATGGCCGTGTACGGCGCGGCGGCCGCGGCCTGCCTCCCGCGCGCGGCTGACGACCGCACGCTGGCGGTGGCGCTCAAGGCGCTCGCGCAGCTGCAGGCCCTGCCGGCGCCGGCGCCGCGGCCTCCTCCGCGCCGGTCTGAAGACGAGCAGCGGGAACGGCAGGCGGCGGCGGCGGCGGCGGCGGCATTGGCGGCGGCGCGGCGCCGCAGCAGCGACGGGGGCGGCTCGAGCGGCGCCGCCTGGACGCGCGCGCTGGTCGCCGCTCTGGGGGCGCGCCTCGGCGGGATGGACGCGCACGCGCTGGTGGGCGTGCTGGACTCGGCGGCAGCGCTGGCCCTCGCCATCGCAGGGCGACAGCCGCAGCTTCTTCCGTCGCAGGAGCAGCAGCAGCCGGCCTTTTCGGGCGAGCTCGCCGCCGCCCACGCTGCTGTTGCTGCCCCCGACGGGCTGTCGCCGCCCTCGCCGGCCCCGTCCGCCGCCTCGCCGTGGGCGCAGCAGCAGCCGCGCGCGCTCGCCGGCGACGCCGCGCGACTGGGCGACGCCGCGCTCGCGCGCCTCGCCGAGATGGCGCCGCTGTCGCCGCACCAGGCGGCGCTGGCGCTGGCGGCAGCGGCCAAGCTGTGGCGGTATCACGCGGCGTCGGCGGCGGCGGCGGCGGCGGCGGCGGCGGCAGGCGGGCCCGTCGCGGGCGCCCCCGCCGCCGCCCCTGCCGCCTTTGCCTCCTCGCCCGCCGCGTCCCCGCATGCGGTCGCCGACCCGGCCCTCGCACGGCTGCGCAGCGCCTGGATGCACGACGCCGCCCGCGGCGCGACCCTTCTCGCCCTGGCCGCCGCCGTGCTGCCTCACGACGCTCCTGCTGCTGCTGCCGCAGCTGCCGCCGAGACGGCTGCCGCCGGGGCAGCGGCGGACGGCAACGCAGCCTCGCCATCGCCGTCGCCGTCGCCGTCGCCGTCGCCGTCGCCGTCGTCGCTCGCGCTGTCGCTGCGGGCGCTCGCGGCCCTCGGCGCGCACCCGGGCGCCGAGTGGCTCGCCCGGCACGAGGCGACGCTCGACGCTTCACGGCTCGCGCCCGAGGACGCGCGCGCCGTGGCCGCAGCGTACCGCGCTCTCGGGCACGAGCCATTGTCAATGGTGGTGGTGTGACATGAGCGCCGCCGTCGCGTGCTGGTCGTACCGCCCACGACTCGGCGTCCGGCGTCCGACGCTCGCCCTTTGTTTGTGTCTCTCTGACCGGTCATGGTTGTGTAAGCAAGCCCTTGGCGTTGGCCAAGACAACATCACCACACCTGTCGACTCGACGCGCATTGTCTTGATCGGACAGCACGGACGGCAAACAAAGGCGCGCGTCCAACTCAACAGTCTCAGTCTCATCCTCTCTCGCACGCCCCCTCAGCCCACCTCGCCTCCCCCCTTCGGCGTCGACGTGACCGTAGCAACCAATCAATCCAATGATCACCGTCGTCCTCACCTCGTGACCCGGCGGCGCCCCAGCGCCAGATCACACAACACGGGAGATTCACGAGCAACTGAACCTCCTCCTCCCGCGACAAAAAGCATCACCAGCGAGATGCTCGCCGCGGACACAAGCTCGATGAGCATGACTGCGTCATCCTCCTCCTCGACGCTGGAGCGCATCACGCTCGGCTGGGGCGCCAGCCTGGCCGACCTCGGCCCCGCGCCGATGGCCAAGGCGCGACGGATCGCGGACGCCGCCGACGCCGGGCTCCGCGCCGCGCCGACGGCGTCGGCCGTGGCGCGCGCGGCGCTGCCGGCGTGCCGGCTGCTGGTCGCGCGCCTGCAGGCCTCCGCGGCGGGCGCCAGGTACCGCCAGGGCGACGCCGCCCCGAGCGGAAGCCACGCAGCGCCTTCTCCTCCGTCGGGGGGCGGCAATGGCGGCGACAAAGGCGGCGGCGGCGGCGGCAAAGGCGGCGGCGGCGGCCAAGGCGACCTGGCGCTGGCGCGGCTGCTGGTGCCCGCCGTCGTCGCGGCGCTCGAGGCGCTGCCCGCGCGCTGGCGCGCGCCCGAGCCCACGCCCCTAACGGCGCAGCGCGAGATCGCGTCGCTGCTGTGCGCCGCGCGCGCTCTCATGCTCCTCTTGCCCCACGCCGAGGCGCCCGGCCCGGGCGGCGGCGGCGGCGGCGGCGGCGCCTCGCCCCCGCTGCCGCTGCTGCCCCTGCGCCGCCAGGTCAGCGCCGCCTGCGCGTCCCTGGTTACGGCGCTGCTGTCGGCCGCGCGCGACGAGGCGCTGCCCGACCCGCACGCGTGGCTGTGCTCGGGCGCCAACCTGTGCCTGCGGGCGTTGACGCGCACGGCCGAGTTTGGCGCAGCAGACGCGGGCGGCTCCTCGTTTCCGGCGGCGGCGGCGGCGGCGGCGGAAGCGGCGGCGGCGGCGGCGGCCTCCTCCTCCTCCCCCCGACCGCTGCTGCGCGTGTTTGAGCTGGCGTCGGTCACAGCGCACAGCGGCGCCGGCGACGCGCGCCTGCTGCCGCTGCTGCCGCGGGACGCGTGCTCCGTGCTGGCGTGGGTGGATAGCAACGTGGTCGCGCCCGCGCTGGGGTCGCGGCGCGAGGGCTCGGCCCCCCTGAAGCAGCTGGAGGACCCGCAGCAGCAGCAGCAGCAACTGGCGCAGCAGCCGCAGCAGGGGGCGCCGCCGTCGTCCGCGTGGGCGCTGCCGCAGCGGCTGCGGGCGCTCAGCGGCGGGGGCGCGCCGCCGGCCGCCGCCGTCGCCCCCGCTCTTCCCCCGTGCCCCGCCCCCCTGTTTCTGCGCGACGACAAGATTTACCTCTTGCTGCGCCGCCTCGTCGTCACCGCCACGGCCGCCGTGTACCCTGACGAATCCGGCGGCGGCGACCCTGGCGCCCCGGGCGAGGCAGGGGCGGCGGCGGAAGCCGCGGCGGCGCTGCCAGACGCCTCGGATTTGCTCGGCGCTGGCGCAGCCCCGAGCCGCCGCCGCGTCGACCCGGCGCTGCTCTCCCGTCTGCTTGCGTGGAGCAGCACCAAGGTGACGGACGCGCTCACGCGCATGATGTGGGAGGGGGAGGAGGAGGAGGCGCAGCAGCAGCAACAGCAGCATGAGCAGGAGCAGTCGCAGCAGCAGCAGCAGCAGCAGCGCCCGCCGGCGCCCTCGCGCGACATCATCTCTGCCGCCGCCGGCCTGAGCGCCGCGTGCGTGCGCCGCCTGCTGGCCGACCCGCGCCTGGGCCCCACGCTCGACGCGGGGCTGTACGCGCAGATCCGCGGCCTCATCCTGGCGGGCGCGGAGGTGGCGGGCGCGGCTGTCATGGCGGGCGCGGGCGCGCGGCGCGACGTGGCCCTGGCGGCGTCCGCGTCGGCCGCTGCAGCCGATGCCGCTTCGTCGGCAGGGGCGCGCGCCGCCCTGCGGCGCGCCGCGCTGCGCGCGCGGCGGCGCGCCGCCGACGCGGACGCCGTGCTGCGCATGGCCGCGCGCGTGCTCGCAGAGACCGCCCCTTTTGTGCGGGCCGCCTGCGCGCGCGGCGGCGCGGCCGAGGCGGTTGGCGTGACCGCGCGGCTGCGCGAGCTGCTCGCCGCCGCCGCCGCGCTGGTCCCCCGGCCGGCAGAGGAGGAGGAGGAGGAGCACGACGACGGCGGCTCGGAGGAGAGCGAGGGCGATGGCCAAGACTCGGACGCCGCTGCCGCCGCCGCCGTCGCCGCGTCGTCGGGCCTCGTGCGCCGTCCGGGCCCCATCCGCGCGCACGTCCGCTCGCACGGGGACCTCCCCGCCCTGGCCTCTGGGGCCGCCTCTGCCGCCGCCGCCGGTGGCCCCGGTTCCCGCCGGCAGCAGCAGAGAGAGGATGATGAGGAAGAGCGGCAGCAGCAGCTGGCGGCGACGGCGGCCAGAAGCGACGGCCGCCAGCTCGCGTCTTCCCTCGGCACGCGCGGCAACCGCAGCCACCGCAACAACACCGCCGGCACGACGGCCGCCTCTACGGCCGCCGCCGCTGCCGCCGCCGCCACCGAGCGCAGCTTGCGGCGAGCGCGCGCCGGGCCGTGGGCCTGGGACGTCACGCGCCCTCTGACCGAGAACCTCGTCGCCGATGCGGACGGCGCGCCTTACCTCCGCCGCGGCAACGACAACAACAACATCGGCGGCGGCGGCGCCGTGGCCCTCGCGCGCGCGGCGGCCGAGATGCTTTGCTCGGCGCTGGCGGCCAGCTGGTCCAGCAGGCAGCACGGGGCCGTGCGCGCGCTGCTGGCCGCGCCGATCATGCGCGGCTGGGGCATCGACGGCGCCGAGGCCGGCGCGGGACTCGGCGCGGGGGACGACAGCAGCAGCGGCAGCGAGGACGGGCAGGAGGAGGTGGACGGGCGGCGGCCCTCGCGCCGGGCGCCGACGATCCGCGCCGGCGGCGACGAGGACGGCCGCGAGAACGCAGCCATCGCGCTCGCGCTGACCCTGGCGCGCCTGCACGCTGTCCTCGACGGCGACGCGGCGCTGGGGCGTCTGTTGCTCCCCACGCTCGCGGATCTCGTAACCACGCACGTCGACATGGCCGCGTTTCCCCTGCAGCAGCAGCAGCATCAGCAGCAGCGCCTGGGGGCCGCCGCCGCCGGCACCCTGCCCTCCTCGCCGCCGCCGTCGACCGTGGTCCTGCGGCCGGCGCTCGCGAGCGCGTGCGTGCGAGCCCTGGCCAGCATCGCGACCGTCTCGGCCTACGCGTCGGCGCGTCAGGCATCCGCGGCGCCCCAGGGCCGCGGCCGCGCGGGGCACGGCAGCTGCAGCACCGACAGCGGCAGTGGCGAGGCGGCGGCGGCGGCGGCCGACGACGACGAAGAGAACGGGGGCGGCAGGGAGGGCGGCGCGAGCGACGGGAGCGGGGCAGGCGACGCCGGCGCGTGCGCGCGCTGGGTGCACGTGCAGGCGCTGCAACTGCTGCTGCGCCTCTACCGCGACCCCACTGCCGCCGTGCAGGCGCTGATGCCGGGCGCGGGAGGCGTCGGGGGCGAGGGCGACGGAGGAGGAGCAGGAGGCGGAGCGGGCGCGGACGGGCGGCGGCGCCGGCACCACCTCCACCGCCACCCCGCCGCTGCGCCCCCCTCCGTTTCCCCTCCCGCGTCTCCCATGGCCGACGCCCTGCTCGAGGTCGCCGTGGGCATGCGCGGCGCCCCCCTGGCCCTGCGCGCGGGCCTGAGGCGCCGCCTGATGCACCTTTTTGCAGAGCTGGGGGCGCGCGGGGGCGCGGCCGCCGCGGGCCCCGCGGGGCTCGGCGGCGGCGGCGGCGGCAGCCCGGCCGCTTCGTTCCTGTCGCGTTGCTGCGGCTTCTTCGGCATGTTCCTGGGCCGCGACAAGGGGGCCGAGGCCCTGCGCGTGGCCGAGGACGCGGCCGCGCGGCGCCGCAACGCGCTGGGCGCCCTGCTCCCGGCGCTCGCCGACGCCTGCGAGGGCTTTGGCGGCAGGGGCGGGGGCGCGCGGCCGCCGCCGTCGTCCTCGTCGTCCTCGTCGCTGGCCGTGCTGCAGCACGGAGGCGGGGGTTCCTCCGCCTACGGCGGCCAGGAGGACCAGGGCCCCTGGCGCGGCGGCCTCGCCGCGGAGGACGAGGCTCTCTCTGCGCGCCTGTTCCGCTCGTTCTGGCTGTACGCGGCCGCCCTGGGCGTCGTGCCCACGGCCGGCGGCGGCCTCGGGGGCGGCGGCGGCGGCGGCAGCCTGCTGTCCTCCTCCGCCCCGCGAGAGTGGATCGACGCGTGCGGCCGCCTGGCGGGCGTTACTCCGTTGCTGATTGATTCTATCGACGCCGTCGGCGCCGTGGGCGAGGCCGACCTGGCCGAGCGACTGCGCCTGGAGCTGCTGGCCCTTGGCGGCGGACGGCGCGCCCGTTGGGGCGGAAGCGGCGGCGCGCGCGGGGACGGCGGGGGCGGCGCCCCGGCGGGCCGCGGCGCGCGCCGCGCGGCCGCCCCGGCGCGCCGCACCCTCGAGGACCTGCTGGGATTCCGCGCCCCTCGCGGCGTCAGCGCCCCGCGCGACCCGGCCACGGCGCGCCTGCTGGTCGCCGTCGCCAGCGCCGAGCTCGCGCGCGCGGCCGCCGGGCCGCTGCCGCGCGCGGCGTGGACGGCGGCGACGGCGGCGATGGGCGGGGGCGCGTCGGCCGCTGGCCCGTCGCCCTTCGCGGCCGCCCTGGCCGCCGGCGCCCTCGGTGGCGGCGGCGCGGGCCCCGGCGCGGCGCCCCCCAGCGACCCGGTCATGGCGGCGCTTGCCTACCTGCAGCCGGGCGCCGTGCCGGGAGCGTCCCAGGAGGGCACGCCGTCGGGCGCGTGGCTCCGCGCGCTGGCGCGCCGCGCGTTCGACGTGTACGCGGCGCGGCTGGCGGCGCTCGCGGCCGCGCAGCAGCAGCACCGGCCGTCGTCGCCCTCGTGCCGCGGCCGCCCCGAGACCCACGTCCCGGCCTTGCAGCTGGCCGAGCGCCTGGCCGTGGGCCTCCTGTCCCTGCTCGGCGGGGGCGGCGGCGGCGGGGGCGACGGCGAAGACGCCGTCGGCGGCGGCGCGGCTTCTTCGCGCGCGGCGGGGCCGAGCGGCGCCAAGGCCGCGCTGGTCGCGGCCAAGCGCCGGGTCCGTCGCGGCGGTGGTGCCGCCAGCGGCGCCGGGGCAGGGGCGGAGGCCCAGCGCGCCCGCGGCGCCGCCAAGAACCTCCAGCGGCAGCAGCAGCAGCAGCAGCGGCGGCGGCGGCGGGGCGGAGGGGGCGGAGGGGGCGGAGGGGGCGGAGGGGGCGGCTCGCCAAACAGCGGCGGGGCCGCCGCCGCCGCTGGCGCCGACGCGCCCTTTGGCGCCGCGGCCTCGAGCGCCGCGCAGCGCCTGGCCGCGGAGATGCTCGCGGACCTGCTGCGCGCCTTCCCGGCCCTGCTCTTCAGCCGCGCCGCCTTCACCGCCCTGCTGGCCGCGCTCGAGCGCGAGGAGGGCGACGCGCTGCTGAGCGGCTGCGGCTGGCGCGCGCAGGCGGCCGCGCAGGCCGAGGCGGCCGGCGGCGACTTTGCCTTTGCCTCGGCCTCCTCTCCGGGCGGCGCCGGCGCCGCGTCCTCCGCGGTCATCTGGCCCATGGCGCAGGCGTGGGTGCGCGCCGCGGCCGTGGTGGCGCCCACCTTTTCCGAGGCGGTCGTCCACTCGTTTCTGCAGGCAGGCGTGGGCGGCCACGGCGGCTGGGGCGGCGGCGGCGGCGGGATGGCCGCGCTGCCCGCGTCCTCGGGCTACCCGGAGCTGCACCTGGGGCACCACCACCATCACTACTACCGGAACGAATATCTCGGCAAGCTACTGGGCCAAGAGGCCGGCGGCAGCGGAGGCTGGGACTCTGCTGACGAGCGCACGCTGCTGGCCGCGGCCTCGGGCGGTGCCTGCGGACGAGGAGGAGGCAGCAACAACGCAGGCATCACGGCGGCCGCCGCCGAGCTGCAGGCCACCGCCGCCGCCGGTCGCGCTGCCCTGCGCCGCGGCGCCGACCTGCTGCGCATCTGCGGCGACCAGCGCGAGGCGCGTGCCGTGCAAAACCAACAGCAGCAGCAGCCGCAGCAGCAGCAGCAGCAGCAGGCGCCGTCGAGGCAGGTCGCCGCCGCCGCCGCCCCCTACCCTGCGGGCCCGTCGACGGTCACCGCGGCAGGAGGGTCGTACGAGGCCACCGCCGTGCTCACGCGCAAGCTGCACTACGCCGGGTACGTGCGCGGCCTCATGGCGGCCGCGGCGGCCATGGCCGAGGACGGGGACGACGACGAGGACGAGCAGGCGGCGGCCGCCGCCGCCGCCGCCGCCCCAACGCCGGCGCTCGCGGCCGCCGCGCTGTGGCGGCGCCTCGCGCGCCAGCGCCGCCTGCAGCTCGACGTCGCCGAGGGCATCGTCGACAGGCTTCAGGTGGCGCTGGGCGGGACCGTGGGCGTCCGCGCCTCGCCCAGGCAGCAGCAAGGCGGGCGGAGAAGGCACCTAGGCAGCAGCAGCGAGGACGAGAGCGAGGGTGAGGGCGAGGGCGGCGCGCGGCGGGGACCCACGGCCAACGGGGGCGGCGCCTCTGCTGACGTCGTCGACGACGACGACGAGGATGACGGCAGCGAGCTCGAGACCGGCCCCACGTCGTCCCCGCCCTCCTCCTCCTCTTGCTGCGGCAGCAGCAGCAGCGACGGCCGCCGCGCGCGCCATGACAACCGCAACAACAAGGTGAAGCAAGCCGCCGCGCACCTGGCCTCGCGCGCCGCCGCCGCCCCTGCCGCCGCCCCCGCGAGCGACGCCGAGCTCGAGGACGCGCTGATGTCGGCGGCCGCGCTGCTGGCGGGCCAGGGCGGTGCGGTCCCCGGCCTCTTGCTGTTTCCCTCGCCGTCGGCGGCGGCGGCAGCGTCAGCCTCCTCCTGGTACTCCTTTTCCCCGGGGGCCGGCGGCGGCGGCGGCGCTGGCCGCGGCAGCGCCGAGGAGGAGGCCGAGGCGCTGCTCGCGCGCGCGGGCGCGGGCGAGGCGCGCCTTCGGCTGCGGCAGCGGCGCCTCGGCGCGCGCCTGCTGCGGCTGCTGTGCGCCAGCGCGCCGCTCGAGGCCATGCGCCCGCGCTTCCTGCGGCGCGCGGCGTCCGCGTGGGCTTGGGTGATGACGGCGTCGCCCGGGCTGGGCGCGGCTGTCTCGTGCCAGCTCGCGTCCGCCTGGATCCAGACGGTCGAGCGGCGGGCGGGCCTGTTCAGCGGGCACGGGCACGGGCACGGGCACGGCGCGCTCGCGCCGGCTGCGGCAGATGCGGCAGAGGCAGAGGCAGCGGCGGCATCGGCGCCTGGCTGCGGCGGCGGCGGCGAGCCCGCCGAGGCGGCGGCGGCCGGCGAGGACGACGACGACGAGGAGGAGATCGAGGGCGGCCTGGACCCGGCCGTACTGGACGCCGTGGCCGCGCACGGCGCGTGGCTGGCCCACGTCTCCGAGGCCTGGGCGGTCCTGCGCCGGCAGGGCGGCGGCGGCGCGGCGGCCGCGCTGCCGCAGCTGACGCGCCTGCTGCACGCGTCGCTGGCCGACCCGTCGCGGCTGTGCTCGCACCCGGCGGCCACCGCGCCCCGCTTCCGCCTGCTATGCCTGGCCGTGGAGCACGCGCTGGACGTCCTGCGCGGCGGCGGCAGCTCCGGGGCCGTCGGTGCTGGCGGCTACGGGGGCGGCGACGGCGGCTACGGGGGCGGCGACGGCGGCGGCGGCGGCATGGCTTACGGGCCCGCGTCGGCCCAGGCGCCGCCGCCGCCGCTCGCGCGCGCCTCGGCCGGCATGCTGCTGGACCGCGCCCTGCGCGCCGCCCTCTTGTCGTTTGCTTCGCCGCCCATGCTCTACGCCCGCGTCACCCGCGCCGAGGCCGAGGAGCAGGTTGCCGCCGTCCGCGCCTTCACGGCCCTACTGGAGCGGCTGCCGGCGCCGTGGGGCGGGGCGGCTGCTTCCAGTGCAGCGACGACGGCGACGGCGGCGGGCGGCGGCGGCGCCTCGGCCTCCTCCTCGGAGCGCTGGTGGTGGCTGCCGGTCGATGATGACGACAACGACCGCCGAGGCACCGCGCTCGCCTCGCCTGGCCGCGCCAGCCCGACCTCGTCCGCGGCCGCCGCCATCGTCCCCGCGCCCCACCCAGTCTGGTCGCTCGAGGGCGGCGGCGCCTTGCCGCCGGCCGGCGCGGCGCTCTCGGCGGGGACGGGCGGCGGCTGGGCGGTGGCCGCCGGGGCCGCCGCCACCTCGGCGGCGCCCTCGGCGGTCGACCCCCCTCTCGCGGGCTTCGTGCGCCTGCTGCGCGTCCTCTGCGAGGACGAGGCGCGCCGCCTGTCCGTCTGGGCCGCGCCGCTCGCGCGCGCCGACGCGGGCGCGCCCGCGGCGCCGCCCGGCGTCTCGTCGCCCGAGCAGTGGCGCGAGCTCGCCGGCCTGGCCTGGGCGGTGCACCCGCGCCTGTGCGCGGGCCTGGCGCTCGACCGCTTCCCCGGCGTGCCGGCGTGCCGCGACGCGTCCGAGGGCCTCGTGCGCTGGGCGGCGCTGTCCAAGGGCGGCGGCGACGGCGGCGGCGGCGGAGACGCGCGCCTGCTGGCGCTGCCGACCGCCGCGCTTCTGCTGGCGTCGGCGCTGCGCCGGCAGCGCATGGTGGGGCCCGCGGCGGCGGCCGCCGCTGCCGCCGCCGCCCGGGCGGCCGCCTCTCCCGCCGGCGTGGCGCTCTCCTACCGCGGCCTCTTCTCCGCCGCCGAGGCGGCGCGCCTCGAGCGGCTGTTCGGCGCGTGGGCGCCCGGCGGCGCCGCGCTCGGCCTGCGCGTGCTTGCGCTCGGCCGCGGCGATGGGCCGCCGACCGCCGCGGCCGCGTCGGCGTCGCGGTCGGCGGCGGCGGCGGCAGAAGCCGAGGCGGCGGCGGAGGCGGCCGGCGCGGCAGACGGGGGGTACGAAGGCGACGACGCCGGGTCCGCTGAGGGAGCGGCGGCCGATGGCGGCAACAACAGGGGCTCCTCGTCAGAGGGTGTGGCGGCGGCGACGCCCGGCGGCGGCGGCGGCGGCGGCGGCGGCGGCAGCAGCAGCGGCGGCACCGGCGGCAGCGGCGCCTCCCCCGGCGCCGCCACCGCCGCCTCTTCTTCGCTGCCGCTCCTGCTCCCCCCGGGCGCGCGCGCCTACGCCATCCGCTGCCTGCTGGCCGACACCCCCGCGCACGCCGCCTTCTTCCTGCCGCAGCTCGTCCAGCTGCTGCGCGCGGACGAGGCGGCGGGTGCGGCCGTGACCGGAGGAGGCCCCACAGGCGCCGGCGCCGGCGCTGCCGCCTCGCCGTCCTCGCCGCCCTCGCCCTCGCCCGCCCCTCCGGTCAGAGCCTGCGCCCTCCCGTCCCCCTCCCTACCGCCGTCTTCATCATCCGGCCCCCTGCGCGAGTACCTCGTCACCGCCGCCCGCCGCAGCGACCTGTTCGCCCACCGCCTCCTCTGGGCCCTGGCCGCAGAGGAGCGCCCGCCGGACGACGCCTTTGACCCGGCGGCCGCAAAGCGCTCCGGCTGGCAGCCGCCACGCGACACGGGCCTGTGGCGCCCCTCGGCGTCGGTGCGGCGCGCCGTGCTCGCGGCCCTGCCGCGCGACCGCCGCGCCCGCTGGGAGGCGCAGCAGGCCTACATGGGCGGCGTCACGGGCCTCAGCGGCGAGCTCTACGCCTTTCCCAAGGACGAGCGCCGCGCCAGGCTGCAGGCGGCGCTGGCGGCGCTTCCCCCGCCGCCGCGGCCCGACGTCTACCTCCCGACCAACCCCGACTGCCGCGTGGTGTGCCACGTGCCGTCGAGCGGCCAGCCGATGGCGTCGGCGGCCAAGGTGCCGATCCTCGTGGCTTTCGACGTGCTGCAGCGGGCGGACGGGCAGGCGGTGGTGGCGGCCGCGGGCGCGCGCGAGTGCGCGGAGGCGGCGGCGGCGGCGGCGGCAGACGCAGGAACGAGCGGCGGCGGGGGCGGCGAGCGCGACCGCGACGGCGCCGGCGACAGCAACAGCGCCGCCCCCGCCTCCGCCAGCCTCACCACCCCGGCCAACGCCCACCCGCGCCGCGTCGCCTGCATCTTCAAGGTCGGCGACGACATCCGCCAGGACGTCCTCGCCATCCAAGTGCTGAGCCTGCTGAAGGGCGCTTTCCGGCGCGCGGCGCTGCCCCTGTACCTGCGCCCCTACGGCTGCCTGCCGACTGGGTACGAGTGCGGCGTCATCGAGGTGGTGCCCGACTGCCGCTCGCGCGCCAGCCTGGGCGAGCTGTCCGACCGCGGCCTGCACGACATCATGGTCGCCGAGCACGGCGCCCCCGGCTCTCCTTCCTTTGAGCGCGCCCGCCGCGCCTTTATCTCGTCCGAGGCCGCCTATGCCGTCGCCTCTTTTCTGCTGCAGGCCAAGGACCGGCACAACGGAAATATCATGCTCGACGGCCGCGGCCACATCGTGCACATCGACTTTGGCTTCATCCTGGAGATCTCCCCGGGCGGCAACCTCGGATTCGAGAGCGCCGCCTTCAAGCTGTCGCACGAGATGTGCCAGCTGCTCGACCCGCCGGGTGCTGGGGCGGGTGCTGCTGGTGTCAACGGAGGCGGGGGCGGCCACGGCGGGGGCGGCGGCGGCGGCCAGCGGCCGCGCATGGCCTCTGCCCAGTTTGCGCTGTTCGAGGAGCTCGTGGTGCGCGCCTACCTGGCCGCGCGCACGGTCCGCGAGCCCATCGTCGCGGCGGTCGCCCTCATGGCCGACAGCGGCCTGCCCTGCTTCGGCCGCGGGCAGCCAGTGGCCAACCTGAGGGCGCGCTTCCACCCGGAGATGGGCGACGCGCAGGCGGCGGCGCTCATGCGGGGCTTGGTGCGCGACGCGTACGACAAGTGGACGACGGGGTTTTACGACTACGTGCAGTACATGCAGCACAGGTACGCGTTCTGAGGTTCTGTTGTGCGTTATTCGAGGGGTCCTCGATTGCTCGAGTGTTCTGTTCTGCGTGTGTTTGTAAAGCCGGATGCGGGCCGGAGAGAAGGGAGGGGAGAGGAAGCCGGCGGCGTCGCTGCCTCTCGGGCGGCCGTCGTGGCGGGGCGCCCCCCTCGCTTGCGCTCGAGATCGAAGGTCCTGCGACTCCCTCTTGCCCGCGCCACCCTCCCAGACTGCCCCCCCACACCAAAGTTTACAGCCGTGGAACCAACGACATTCGCCCTGCCGTTGCCCTTGCCCTCTCGCACACCCCTTAATACTCGCGAAGCCAGAGGCAACCAGAAACCGGGTAAAGAGAGGAGGACCTGGAGGACGACCTCTCTCTCCACGCACCCCAACCCCCCTCAACGCGGCGCTCGCGGCCGGCGGTGGCGCTCCCGCTCGACCCCGTGCCAATGGCAAGCCTGCGGACTCCGGCGTCGCTCGGAGGCGGAGGCGCAAGAGGACCCAACGCGAGGACCCAGACAATGCGCACAGTCGTCAACCGCCGCACCAGCCCCCTCGTCCGCTGCATGCAGGCGCGGTGGCGGGGCGGGTTGCGCCTAGAATGTGCGGCAGACTCGAACGAGGCCGCGCCCAGTACCCAGCGCGTGCACGCCGGGCGCCGGCCCTCCGCGATAGCGTCGCCACCGCGGCCGCCGTCTTCGTCGGCGTCGGCGGCGGCGCTGGTCTCGCCGACGCCGGCGGCCAACGCCGCCGCCGACCCGTCGCCGTTGCCCATGGTGTCTGACACATCATCAGCAGCACCAGCAGCAACTGCAGCAGCAACAGCAGCAACAGCAACAGCAGCGGCGGCGGCGTCGGCAGCGTCGGCGGCGGCGGCGGACGACGCCGCCTTCGCCCAGGCCGCCGCGCGCCTCGAGGCGCTGCTGCGCGGCGCGCAGGACGGCGAGGACGAGCTGCTCGCGGCGGCGCTCGAGGCGTCCGAGGACGGGGACGGCGGCGCGGGCGAGCGCCTGCGGCTGTCGGCGGCGCTCGGTTGCCTGGTCACGGCGGCCGCGGTCGCCATCTGCTGGCTGTGCGGGCGCGACCCCGCCGGCGGGGCGTCCCTGTCGCCGGCGTCGCTCGAGGCGGCCGCCGTCGGCGCGCTGCTGGCCGCGCCGCTGTCGGCCGCCCGCCACTGGGGCTGGTCCTCGCCACAGGCCGCGCGCCTGCTCCCCGTGCTGCCGGACCTGCGCCTGCGGCTGGCGCAGGCCTCGGGGCCCTGGGTCCGCGGGCTGGCCCCGGCGCAGCTCGCCGCCCTCGCCGCGGCGGAGACCCTCCCCGTCACCTTTTTGCTGCTGCCCGCCGCGCAGGGCGCCTTCTCGGCGTCGTGGGCGTGGGCGGCCAGCGCGGCGGCGGGGGCCGCCGCCGCCTGGCCCTCGAGCGCGGCGAGCGCGGCCTCGTCGTTCGCCGCTGCCTCGGTGGCGGCGGCCTCCTCCGCCGCCTCCGGCCATTCCTCCGCAGGCGCCGCCGCCGCCGCCGCCTCGTCGGCAGCGGCCGCGGCGAGCGAAGCCGGCGGCGGCGGCGACGCCGGCGGCGCCGCCGCCCTGGCCGCGCTGGCGGTTACGGCGGGGATCGCCGCCGTGGCGCGCTACGCCGACCTGTCGCCCAGCCAGGAGGAGTACGAGGCTGTCGGGGACGCCGTCGCCGCGTGCGACCGGTTTTACCGCCTGACGGGCGCGGCGCCGCCGCCACAGGGGTCCGAGGAGGATTCGGCGGCGGCAGCGGGGGCGGGTTCGCCGGCGCCGGCGGCGCCGGTGCGCCCCGAGCGCGCCGCCCTCGCCTTCAAGGCGGTGGCCCTGTCCTGGGCGAGCGTGCGCGAGGACGCGGCCGCGGCCGGCGCGGCCGTGCAGGCGGCCGACGTGCTGCTGCTCGGCGCCGCGTGGCACGCCACGGGGGACCTGACGAGCGCGGCGGTGTGCGCGTTGATCGTGGCGGGGGTGGACTACCATCACCTGCAGCGGTACGCCAGCGAGTGACGGGGGACGTGGACGGGACGGGCGGCGGAGCTTGACTTGACGTCTGCCGGGGGCCCGACCTGGCAGCAGCGTCACAGCCGGGCCTCGACCCGAACCCGAGCGACCGACCGACCGACCAGTCGGCTCGACGCGTTTCGCGCGACCGCGCCGTCGGTTCGCCAGTTTTGGTCCCTCGAGCCCCCTACGCCCCCCACTTGGTTCTTTTTGGTCATGTGTGGAGAGAGCAGCGCGCGATCCTCCTCAGTCTTGATCTTGTTTAATCTTTCTCTTTCTGCCTCTCTCTCTTTCTTCTGAGGCCGGGCCGTCCGTCGTCGCGCTCTCACGGGGCGGTGGCGGGGCCCGCGACGTCGGCGGGAAGCGGGCCCGTTGGCTCTCGACCCTCAGTCCCTCCACGGCAACAACAATGTCCGTATTCGCTTGACGGCACACCCATGAATCTGACTCCATCCTCTCTCGACTTTTCCCGCGTTCCCAACCGGCCTCTCTCCCTTTGAAAAACAACAGAGCCCCCTCTCCTCAATCGCCCCCTCCCTCTACCTCCTCGAACGCGGGTCGTGCGCGGTTGGCGTCGAGGGCTGCGCGCGTCCCTTTTCAAGCGGCCGGACGCCAGCATGGGGAGGACCGCATGTCCCGGCGCGCGAGAGGGAGCAAGAGGAGGAGGGCCAGGGAGTGGGGGCACACCACCCGCCAAGCGGCGAACATCTGCAGCAGCCGCACCAAACTCCCGAGGAGGCCAGCATGATCCGAGGCAGCAGCATCAGGGCCATCGGCGTCCTCTCGCCGCCCTTTTCGCGACGACGCTCCTCCTGTGCCTCCTGCTGGCGACGTCGCCCGCCATTGCCGCCGCCGCCGCCAAGCGCGCGGGCGCCTCTTCGTCCTCCTCGTGGGGCCGCTGGCGCCGCGCGCCCGCGCCCGCGCCCCGCCCCGCCGCCCGCCTGTTCCACGACGACGAGGGCAGCCTCGCCTGGGACGCCCCCGCCCTCAAGCGCCTCCGCGCCGCCGCACGCGGCGACCACCTGCGCGACCTGGACGCATTCCTGCGCGCGCCGTCGCTCGCCGCCTTTCTCGGCCTCGACCCCGTCGAGGCGCTGCACGTGCCCTTGCCGGTGAACGTCGTGCTGGTGGGTTTTCAGGGGGACGGGCACGCGGGCGTGGACCTCCCCGCGGGCGTGGTGCGCGAGTGGCTGGCGCGCGGGCTGGACCACGTGATCCCGCACACCCGGGTGTCCCTGGCGGAGCTGTCGTGCGCGGAGGACGGCCACTGCCTCGGCCGCCTGGACGCCGCCTCGGCTGCCCGCGCGCCGAGCCCCTTGCCGTCGGCCGTCCGCCTGAACGCGTCCGTCACCGTCGCCTCGGTCGCCCGCGGCGAGGTCCTCGCCGCCTTCGAGCGCGCCATCGCCGCCTTCTCCCGCCCGTCCGACCCGGCCGAGCCCGCGGGCGCGCAGCAGGTCGACGCCCTCAAGATGGACGCGTTTGTCGAGTCGTTCGTCGAGGCACTCGGCCTGGCGGACGGCGGGTACACGCTGCTGGTGCTGAATCCGAGCTGGTCGGCCGGGCTGGCGTCGTACGCCTACCGGGCGGGGTTTACGGCCGAGGAGATTGAGCAGCTGCACGGGCAGCTCGAGCTGCTGCACGAGGTGTCGCGGCAGGCACCCGCGGAGGAGCCATCAATGGCGCGCGTGCGGCCGCCGCCGCTCCGCGCGCCCCGCGCGCGCGGCGTTGCGGCCGGGGCGGCGGCGGCGGCGGCGGCGGCCGACGGCGGCGGCGGCGACGAGGACCCGCTGACGGCCGCGGCGCGCCAGGCCGCCGCCGCGCGCTTCGCGATCGCCACGGGCGAGGGCGGCCCCCGGCTCGGCCGCCGGCGCAAGTTCCGCGCCGTCGACGCGGGCGCGGCGTCGGCGCTGTGGGCGAAAGCGGCGTCGGCCTACCTGCGCGAGGAAGAGGATCACAAGCGGGAGCTGATTCGCCTGGTGGGGCCGCGGACCATGGGCGGGGCGGCGGCGGCGCGCGCGGTGTCCCTCCTGAGGCAGGCGCAGGGGCGCGGGCGCTGGGCGCTGCCGTCGCTGCACGGGGCGCGGCCGTCGGCGGCGTCGTCGTCGGCGACGCCCGCCGGCGCCGGCCTCCCGCCCGGCGCGCCGACGGCGTCCGTGGCGGCCCGCTACGCCGAGGAGGGCCGCCTGCTCGCCGCCACCCTGTCGCTCCCGCCCGACCACGTGCACAACCCCGACCTGCGCGCCAGCCACCCGCTCGAGGACTGCGCCACGCCCACGTGGGTGGGCCTGGGCCGCTGGATCATGCTCGACCTGACGGCCCGGCGCGCCGACTGGGGGCCCGCTTTAGGCGGCGACGGCGTGGTGACGGAGCACACGCTGCCGGACGTGGCGGACGCGATGGCGCCCGTGGTCGCGGCGAGGGAGGGTGCGTCCGTTCGTTTTTTGTTGTTGTTTTTGCGTCGTGTTTGTTCCTTTGAGGGGGGGCAGAGGGAGCGTTTTTTGTGCTCTCTCTTGTCCGCCGTCCGGTTCCTCACACACGCCCTCCTCCTCGTCCCTCCCCCTCCCACCAACCCAACACAAAGCACACAGACATCCGCGACCGCCGCGAGGTCAGCGAGCACGAGCTCTCCCTGCACGCGCGACTGGACCAGGAGCGCGACGCCAGCCGCGCCGCCGTCGAGAACGCCCAGGCCCACGCGCGCGGTCTGCGCGAGCAGGCGGCCGCGAGCGCCGGCGGCGCCCCCCCGCCGCTGCCGCAGTTGGACGCCGACGGCAATCCTATCCTGAGCGCCGACACGGTCGCCCCTGCCACCCCCTTGCCCCCGCCTGAAACCGAGCACGAGATCGAGCAGCGCGACGCCCGCAACGAGGCCGCCGTCCTGCGCGCCGAGCTCGACGCCGTCGAGAGGTTCGCCATGCAGCACTGCCGCGGGCGCGCCGACCCGCCGCCGGCCTGCGAGGACGCGAAAGAGGCGGCCACGGAGCTTTGGCACGACCTGCTGCTGCGGTCGACCTCAGCGGGCCACGCGGTGCACGGCGGGCACCGCGAGCACCGGTGGGACATCTTCGGGGATCTCGCGCTCGCGGGCCCCGCGCACGCGGCGGCCATGGCCCCGGCGGCCAAGAGGGCCGCGGGCCGGCTGCTGCCGCACCTGGCGGCGGTGCTGTCGTCGGGCCTGAGGCACGCGGTCGCGCCGCCCTCGGCCACGTGGCACCACCGCGGCTACCTGCACGACACGGCCTCGCCCTACGCGCGCCGCGTGCGCTTCCGCCTGCACCTCGTGCGCGACGGCACGCGCCAGGCCGCGCCCGGCACGCGCGCGGCCGAGAAACTGGGGCTGCTGACGGGGCGGGCGCGGCCGGGCGGCGACATCGGCGGCGGCGGCAACAGCATTGGCGGCGGCGGCGGCGCGCTCGCCCGCCCACCTCCCTACCTCTCCCTCTCCTCGTTCGACGTGGCCGCCTTCCGCCAGCAGGTTTCCCGCCTCGCCCTGCCAAAGCAGGCGTTCGAGTTCGAGGTGGTCGACGTGTCCCTGCACGACGAGCCAGGGCTGGCCGCCGCCTTTGCGGCGTCGACGCGCGGGGCCTTCGCCTCTGTGCCGCACGCGGTGGACGACCCGGTCGAGAGCGAGGCCATCTACGTCGACTCGCGCGAGCTCGCGGCGCGGCTGCGCTCGCGCTTCGGCGGGCCGAGCGCGAGGGGCCTGGGCGGCGGGGGGCGGGGGGGCGGCGCGGGCGGGGGGCCGGCGCTCCGCCGGGTTCACTTCAACGCGGACGCCGACCCGACGGGCTTCTTTGGGGGCGGCGCGGACGTGTGGAGCTCGGGCGGCAAGCCCGGCGGCGGGCCCGGCGGCGGGGACGGCAAGTTTGGCGCCGGGGCGGACGAGGACTCGGCGTCGGCCGACGGGTTTGGCGGGTTTGGCGGAGGCGGCGGCGGCGGCGGCGACGGCGAGGGGGGCGATGGCCGCCCGGCCAACCCGCACGCCGTCCTCGACGTTCCCGTGTTCGTCTTCATGCTCGACCGACCCCACCCGGTCCTCCTCGACGCGCACTACAACGCGCGCGCCCTCGAGGACATGGTCCTGGCTGTCAGCAACGCGGCGCACGAGGACGAGCCGCCGCTCGGCATCAGCTGCGACGGATACCTGCTCTCTCGCCCGCCCTCGCCGCTGAGGCACACGCTCGCGGCCGTGCTGCAGCACCTGGGCGGGGTGCTCCCGCCGCACCTGGGGTACCGGCCGGGGTCGTCGGCGTCGTCGCCGTACGACGACGCGGCCGGGGACGAGAGCGACGGCGGCGCGGGCCTCTCCGGCGGGGCCGGCGGCGGCGGCGGCGGCGACGGGGGCGACGCCGCCGACAACGGCGGCGCCGCTGCGCCCGGCGCGTCCGCCGCCTCCGCCGGCGCCTCCTCCGCCGATTTTTCTGGCGGCCGCATCGAGCACGATTGGCTCTGGGCCACGGGCGCCCACCCGCTGGCCTGGACGGGCACGGGCGCCTCCTACTCGCAGCTGTCCGTCGACGCGCTGCACCGCTCCTACGTGCTCGACGCGCTGGACGCCAGCGTCGACGCCGCCAACCGCGCGGTGGCGCGCCTGGACGCGGGGGACGCGCGGCGGCGGCGCGTGGCGGCCGCGCAGGCGCTCATGGCGCGCGAGGACGACCAGAGCGCCGCCGCCGCCGACGGGGCCAAGAGCGGGCACGTGCCGTCGATGCTCGAGGAGTGGGCCGACGCGCTGGCGGCGGGCGACGAGCACGGCCTGGTGGCGGCGGCGGGCGGCGGCGCGGTGCGGCAGGGCAAGGACCGGGCGCGCGCGCGGCGGCGCCGGGCCAGCCGCGAGCGGCACGGCGGGGAGCTGCTGCTGGAGCGCGAGCACGCGCACCTGGTGGCGCACGCCGCCCTGGCCAGGAGGGCGCTCGCCGCGTACAGCGACCTCGCCGAGCTGTGGCGGCTGTCGGCGGCACGCGCCGCCGCGCTCGATTTCGGCCCGGCGGCCGAGGCCATCCCGCGGCTGGAGCGCGCGGCGCGCGCGTTCGAGCGCGCGTGCGCCGAGCTCGAGACTGCGCTGTTCCCGCGGCGGTGCGCGGCGCGGCACGGCCAGGGCCTGCCCCCGGGGCTCAAGTGGGGGGCGGTGCTCGGCGCGGCCGCGGCCGGCGCCGCCGTCGCGTCGCTCGCGCTGGGCCTGCCTCGGTACGCCAAGCTGAGGCTGTTTGGCAAGCACGGGCTCTTCAAGAGCGACTGATTTTCGCCTCTCGATAGGTGGTGAGTATTCGTGTCGACATGCGTGTGTGTTTGCGGTTTATTGCTACTACGGCGTGCAGCGCGGGATCAATCCGAGGGGTAACGCGCTCCCTTCGTGTGTCTCACAGCCGCCGCGCGTCGTCACATCCCCCCCGCGCTCGTCGCCGCCGCCGTCGTCGTTTTTCCGCCTCCCCCCTCCCCATTCAGATTTCAAAGCCGTGGGCTCAGGGGCGGCGTCTCGAGCATCAGCGATGGCATGCCCGGCGCGTCGTGGTCCTCGAAGAACTGCGCGATGGCGGGGAACACCTCGGTCTCCACGCGAAGGCCCATGAGGATGTCGAAGTGGCCGTAGTGGTCGCGGAAGCAGCGGGAGCGGGCGGCGGCAGCTGGGGGCGGGGGCGGGGGGGCGCCCTCGTGCTGCTGCTGCTGCTGCCAGTGCTGCTGCTGCTGCTGCTGCTGCTGCTGGTGCTGCTGCTGCTGCCAGTGCTGCCGCTGCTGCTGCTGCTGCTGCTGCAAGGCGCCGTCGTCCACCGTCATCGCGCCGCCGCCGCCGCCGCTGCCGCCGCCGCCGCCGCCGCTCGTGCGCGCGGGGGCCGACGCCGGGCGCCGGTCCGGCACGCGCGACCCGGGGCCGCACAGCACAAAGCGGGCGCCGTACGGGCAGGGGCCCGCGCCGCCGTTGCCGCCGCCGCCCCCTCCTCCTGCAGCCCCTTGCGGGCACTGGGCGCGCTCGCCGCGCTCGCCGCCCGCCCCCCCCAGCGACGCCTTGGACCCGCCCCAGTCGCCCCGCTGCCGCTGCTGCTGCTGCAGGTGCTGCTGGTGCTGCGGGTCATGCTGGTGCTGAAATTGCTGCTGCTGCTGCTGCTGCTGCCGCCCGTAGTGCTCCGCCACCAGCGCCGCGCCCCACAGGTCGGCCGTGCGCCGCGCGCCGCCGGGCGGGCACATGCGGTCCTCGTCGCCGCAGATGAACAGCGCGGGGGCCGCCACCCTCCCGAGCGCGGAAGGGTCGCCGTAGGCCGTGCGCCCGTCCGCCGACAGCAGGCCCCGGGGACCAAAGGCCGAGGCCACCTGCCGCACCACCCCCACGGACAGGTCGGACCAGTTGCGCCGCATCATGGCGCGCGCGAGGCCGTGGTCGACGTTGCTGCCCACAAAGTAGAGCGCGTCGAGCGGGGGGGCGCCCCGGGGGGTGAACATGACGCTGCCGTAGGCGCGCAGCAGGGCGCCCGAGGGGACGGTCCAGGGAATCACGCGGCTGAGCGGGAGCATGGGCGCCAGGGCGCGCCAGTCCGAGTCCTCGAGGAACAGGCCGCTGCCCACGCTGCACACGGAGCGGACGCGCGCCGCGCCCCTGTTGTCCGCGCGCGCCATCAGGCCGCAGAGGGCCATTCCGCCCATCGAGTGGCCGAGCACGTGCGCCCGCTTGCGCCCGCACGCCCGCGTCACGAAGCGCAGCAGAGCGGGCAGGTCCCGCTCCACGTGCGTGTCGACCGTCCACCAGCGCGACCGCCCGGACAGCAAGGCGGGCTTGTCCGAGGCGCCGTTGCCGCGCAGCTCTACCGTCCACACGTCCCACCCGCGGGCTGCGAGGTGGTCGGGGAGGGAGACGCCCGGGGAAAGGTCGAAGCAGTAGGCGCCGCTGGAGCCGAGGCCAGGGACGAGGACGACGGGGTGGTGGCGGCGGGGGGGCGGCGGGGAGAGGAGGGGGCCGAGGGGGGCGTGGGGGCCGGTGGCGGCGGTCGCGGCGGCGGCGGCGAGAGCGGCGGCGGGGGCGGGCGGCGGGGGCGGCCCCTGGTGTTGGTGCTGCTGCTGCTGGTGGTGGGCGGCGGAGGGCTCGATGCGCTGCGTGCGCACCAGGTGGAGGCGCCAGCCGTCCGACGTCGTGCAGACGTAGTTGGTCTTGACGTGGCGCGGGCCGTGGTGCTGCTGATGCGCCTGCTGGTGCGGCGGCGCCGCCGCCGCCGCCTCGGCGCGCCGCCGCATCAATAGCGCCGCCGTCGGCCGGCGCGTCGAGAGCGGGTCTGGCCGCGGCGGCAGGCGCGGCGCCGCCGCGCCCGCCGCCGCCCCGGCCGGCAGCGCGCCGCCCTGCGACCGCCGCGCCCCCGCGCCCAGCTGCCGCCGCTGCTCCTCGGCGCGCGCCGCGGCAGCCGCCGCCGACGCGATCGCCTGCAGCCGGACGGCCTCGCGGGTGAGCTCGCGCGCGGGCGCGGGCCCGGCCCCCCCCGCGCGCTGGCGCGCCTCCTCGCCGCCGCCGCCGCCGTCGACGGCCGAGGCAGGGGCCGAGTGCGGCCGCTGGCTCAGCTCGCCTTGCAGGTCAAAGCGCCGGCGCAGCAGGTGCGCGGGGATGAGGTTGTTCTCCACGAGGGGCGGGGGGGTCTGCCGTTCGCGGCCATAGGGCGACGACGGCGGCTGCTGCTCCCGTTCCTGCTCCTGCCGTTCCCGCCGCCGCTGCTGCTCTTGCTGCTCTTGCTGCTCTGGCGCTCCCGCCGCTCCTCCCGCTGCCCCTTGCGCCCCGCCGCCGCCGCCGCCGTTGCTCGAGACCGTCAGCGTGTGCCCGTCGGCTAGGCGGTCCAGGTCGAGCTGCGGGCCGCCCTTGGGCGGCCTGTGCGCGTGAGGTCCGGGCGTGGGCGCGACGATCGTGGCCGTGCCGTCGCCCGCAAAGGGCGACGACGAGGCGGCCGCAAAGGGCGAGCGCGAGGGCGACGACGGCGAGGGCGCCGCCGCCGCCGCGGACGAGCACGCGGCCGACGGAGAGGCCGGCCAGGCCGCCGCCGGCGCCTCGCGGCGCTCGGAAGACGAAGCCGCCCCCCCCTCTGCCGCCGCAGCGGCCGCTGCGCGCGGCGCCTTGAAGCGCCTGAAGAAGGGGGGCATCCAGACGAGTGTCCCCCCGCGCGCGCCCCCCCCTGTTTGGTTCTCTCTCTCTCCCGGAACGACGAAAGGAGAGAGAGAGAGGAGGGGACGAGAAACCGAACGACACTCGCCCCGTCGGCCCTCCACGACGCGGCCGGCGCGGACCAGCCAATCACCGTCGGCAGGAATAGGCCAGCGTTGAGCGAGTTTCTGTGTCGCGGGCGCCCCTGGGGTTAAGCTCCGAAGGGAGGCGCGTCTTGGAAAAAATGGGAGGGGGGAAGGCTGCAAACGAGCGAAGAAGAATTGAGTTCCGCGGCCGGGGGGAGAGTAATGGGACGGTCGCTCCTTTCCAAGTTCCAAGGGGTGTACAGCTTGACAGTCAACAAGCGGGGGAGCTGCTTGCGTCGATTGCCGCGTGCGAGGAATGCCGTCGCTTTTTTCTATGTGGTCGGCGGCGGGGTCGGCGGCGGGAGCGGCGGCAGCGGCGAGCGCGCGCGGCCTCCTGGCTCGTCGGTCGCTCTCCCCCATCCCGCGAAACGAACTTGATTTTCAACTCACAACAGTACGGAGGATTTGTTAGCGGGCCGACAGGACGGCGTGCTCGACGCTGG
>Ga0209390_10000689_pt1:52500-66932 | contig 66932 bp, 28 predicted proteins | sample BON01_FD_187212 | JGI IMG/M metagenome (GOLD analysis project Ga0209390, IMG submission 187212) | Freshwater microbial communities from Lake Bonney liftoff mats and glacier meltwater in Antarctica - BON-01 (SPAdes) (version 2) | ecosystem: Environmental > Aquatic > Freshwater > Ice...
GGCGAGGGTCCCGAGCGCCTGGAGCACCAGGGCGGCGCCGACCGGGTCCAGGAGAGGGCCAGCGGCGGCGGAGGAGGAGGAGGAAGGGTCCTGCCGCCCGCACGCCCTCGCGGCGAGCAAGGGGGCGACGACAGACAGGGCCGCCTCCGCCGCCACCGCCGCCGCCGCCGCCCCGTCACCCCCCTCTGCTCGTCGCGCGAGAGCCGCCGCGCGCGTGGCCAGGGCCGTCGCGGCGCGGGGCCCCAGCAAAGAGGGCGACGACGACGACGACGACGCTGCCGCCGCCAGCTCGGCCAGCGAGCCGCACGCCCGCAGCGCGAGCGCGCACGCGCGGTCGGCCCCGTCGGCGGCCGACAGGGCGGGGCGGGGTTGTCGCCGCTCTGGTGGCTCCGGTGGTTGCTGCTGCTGCTGCGGTTGCCGGTGCTGTCTCCGCCGGTCCTCCGCCTCGTGCTCCAACTCCTGCTCTAGCAGCTCGTCTTCTTCTTGCTCCAGCAGCGACGGCCGGGCGACGGGCGGGAGCAGCGAGCGCAAGAGCGCCGCCGCCGATGCTGACGACAACGCGTCCTCGCCGCCGCCGCCGTCCTGCTGAAACAGGGGCGAGCGCTGCTCCGGGACTGGCGGCGCGCGCAGGAGGGTCGCCGCCACGGCCGCGGCGGCCGCGCCGTGCTGCTGGGGCTGCTGCTGCTTTGGCGAACGCAGGCCGCGCGGCCAGAGCGCGCCGCCGGGCGCGCCGACGCCGCCGCCGCCGCCGACGCCACACGCTGCCGCGCCGCCGCTCGAGCGCAGCGCCATGCGGGGGCTTCGGAAGCCCTGCTCACGCGCGTGCGTGAAGCTCCGCCGCTGCCCCGCGCTCCATCGTGGGCGAGGATGTGGTCAAAAGGTTTGGGAGCGGCGCTTTGGGGACCTCGCGTCGCGAGGAGGGAGCTTTTGGTTTGAGCCGTCTCTGGTTTCTATCTCTGGATGAGCGAGTGTGTTGTGCGAGGACAATGATGCTTGAGTGATGTGGACGATCGTTCAATGGCGTTGCGTTGCGTTGCGATGGAGGGAGGAGGGAGGGGAAGTGGAGCACGAGGAGGAGCTTTTCGTTCTTGAAGAGTAGCGGGGGAGCAACGAAGACGGAGGAACATCATTCGTTCATCATTCGAGTACCGCCCCCGAGTATCGCATTCGCCACATCACACAGACGCACACATACCCCTCGCCTCGCCCATCACACCGATCGCAGAGCACGCTGAATCGCGCGCACGGAACGAAAAAGGGAGAGACAGTTGCGAGCAGCTCTTCGGGCAAAAAGCGCGGCCCTTCCCTCCCTTCGCAAGGCGCGGGCGTGCGAGCAGGCGGAGGCAGGAGGTCGCCGTGATGGACACGCGCGTGGTGGACAACTGCCCGGACAAGGTGCGTGATGTCGGCGTGTGTGTGCAAAACGAGAGAGAGAGAAGAGAGCCTTGTGCACCAAGCTGACCTGTCTCCACCCGCCGCGCCCCCTGTAAACACTGTCCCCTACGTCCACATGCAGGCGAGCGCGACGACCAATTATGTCTACGTCGCGGCGTCCGACCCGCTGGCGTCGTCGACGCAGTTTGTGGAGATCGGGCCATAGTGAGTCGACGGAGCGAGCGAGCGAGCGAGCGTCCGTCGCCGCCGCTTGGCGCGCGCGTCGCGCTCCGTCAACTTCCCTCCTCTTTTCCTCCTCCTCGGACGACCCACCGTGCCATCTTACAACACACACGCACACGACACCCTTTCCCCAACCTTCAACCTTTAAACACGACATCTGCCGAGCCCCAAACCAAAACAAAAACCAAAACCAAAAACAAAAAGCGTCTTCAACGTCGCGCCCCACGCCGCCGTCGCGCCCGGCGCCGTCGCCCTCAACTCGGTCCAGCGCCGCATCCTGCGCGTCTCGGCGCGCGACGCCGTGCCCGTGGCCGCCTACACCCCTCCCCCCTTCCTCCCGCCGGCCGCCGTCATCTACGCCGAGGTCGCCCCCGTCACCGAGGCGCCCAACCGCCAGCCGCGCGAGGTGGCCGCGCAGGAGCTGTCGGCGCGCCTGCTCAAAGACCTCTCGGGGCAGGTGCTGACGGCCGGGCAGCAGGCGGTGTTCGAGCTGCAGGGGCTCAACCTGCGGCTGACGGTGGGGTCGCTCACGGCGGACGGGGGCGGGGCGGAGGAGAACGAGGGCGGGCGGCAGCGGGCGGGGGCGGGGCGGCCGCAGCCGCCGCCGACACAGACGCAGACGCAGCAGCAGCACCGGGAGGTTGCGCGCGCTATGGTCGTCGGCGGCGACGGCGGCGGCGGCGGCGGCGGCGGCGCCCCCCCGCCGTCGTCGTCCTCCTCCTTCATCTTCACCAACTCCAACGCCAGCGCCGTGCGCATCACGGGCCAGAAGGGCATCGCCACCACGGCCCTCTTCAAGCAGCGCCAGCTCAACTTCGAGTCGCTGGGCATCGGCGGCCTCGACAGCCAGTTCGAGGCCATCTTCCGGCGCGCCTTCGCGTCGCGCGTCTTCCCGCCGTCGGTGCTCGAGCGCCTGGGCATCCACCACGTCAAGGTGCGCAAGACATTCACCCTCTCTGTCTCTCGTTGGCACTTGGCCGTCAAGCCACACGCACACACCCCTCCCTTGCCCTCCGTCCCGTCGCTTCCGATTGCAGGCCGCGGCGCGCGCGCCCCGCGCCCCCCCAGTTCCGTCGCCGCCGCCGCCGCACACGCCTCATCCCATCCGCCCGCACCCTCTCCCCCCCCTCTCTCCCCCGACCAACCCAAACAAAACGAAACCAAAACGCAAAACACCCAAACACGAAAACGACAACAATAAAACAACCAGGGCATGCTGCTCTACGGCCCGCCCGGCACGGGCAAGACCTTGATCGCCCGCCAGATCGGAAAGATGCTCAACGGCCGCGAGCCCAAGGTCGTCAACGGCCCCGAGGTGCTGTCCAAGTACGTGGGCCAGGCCGAGGAGAACGTGCGGGCCCTGTTCGCCGAGGCCGAGGCCGAGTACAAGGAGAAAGGCGACCAGTCGGAGCTCCACATCATCATCTTTGACGAGATCGACGCCATCTGCAAGCAGCGCGGCAGCGTGCGCGACGGCACCGCCACGCACGACACGATCGTCAACCAGCTGCTGACCAAGGTGGACGGGGTGGACGCGCTCAACAACATCCTGTTGATCGGTGAGGTTGATACGATACGGACGTCGGCGCTTGCGATACGTGCGACGGCGTTGACGCGGAGGAAAAAGGGGGGGGGAGAATGAACAAATTAACGGGGCGACGACGGGCGCGCGCCCCTTGTGGTCCCCCGCGCGAAACCAACAAAAACAAACAAAACATAAATCTCTCACCCCCCCTAAAAACACTGCTCCACACCCCCAAAAAAACTCACGACACCACAGGCATGACCAACCGCCGCGACATGCTCGACGAGGCCATGCTGCGCCCCGGGCGCCTCGAGGTGCAGATCGAGATCGGCCTGCCCGACGAGGCGGGCCGCGCGCAGATCCTGCGCATCCACACGGGCCGGATGGCGGCCGCCTCTTTTTTGTCGGCCGACGTCGACCTGGCCGAGCTGGCGCGGCGCACCAAGAACTTCTCGGGCGCGGAGCTCGAGGGCTTGGTCAAGTCGGCGGCGTCGTTCGCGCTCAACCGCAACGTCGACATCAACGACCTGCACAGGCCCTTGGACGAGGAGAGCATCCGGGTGACGGGCGCAGACTTTGAGGCCGCGCTCGCCGAGGTGGCGCCGGCCTTTGGGGCGGCGAGCGAGTCGCTGCAGGCGTACGCGCCGCACGGGGTGATCGCTTGGGGCGAGGCGTTCGCGCACCTGAGCGACACCCTGCGCGCGCTCGTGCGGCAGGTGGCCACCAGCGACAAGACCCCGCTGCTGTCCGTGCTGCTGGAGGGCCCCGCGGGCAGCGGCAAGTCGGCGCTGGCCGCCACCGCCGCGCTCGAGAGCGGCTTCCCCTTCGCCAAGGTCGTCTCGCCCGAGCGCCTCGTCGGCTACGGCGAGGCGGCCAAGTGCGCCGCCATCGCAAAGACCTTCGACGACGCCGCGAAGTCCCCCCTGTCCGTTGTGATCCTCGACGACGTCGAGCGCCTGTTGGAGTACGTCCCCGTTGGCCCGCGCTTCAGCAACGCCGTGCTGCAGACGCTCCTGGTGCTGGTGAAGCGGCCCCCTCCGCCCGGCAGGCGCCTGCTTGTGGTGGCGACCACGCCCTCGCCGTCGGCGGCGGCGGCGGCGAGCGGGGCCGACGTCCTGGGCGGCATGGGCCTGGCGGACGCGTTCAACGTGGCGCTGCACGTGCCGGCGCTAGGGGCGGAGGGGTGCGGCGCCGTGCTGCGGAGCGTCGGCGCCTTTTCGCCGGCCGACCTGGGCGCGGCGGTGGAGGCGCTGGCGTCGCTGGTGGGCGGGAGCGTGCCGGTGAAGCGGCTGCTGCTCTGGGTGGAGCTGGCGCGTCAGGAGGCGATCGAGGCGGCGGGGGGAGGAGCGCGAGGAGCGGGGGGCGACGACGAGGCGATGCCAGACGGCGAAGCGGCGGGGGCCGACGGCACGGCGGCCGGCGGCGCGCTGCCCGGGCTGGCGACGCCACCGCCTTTGCGGCACATCCCGCTGGACGTGTGGCGCAAGGTGCTGCGAGACTTGGCCTAGCAGCGTAGGTGTTATGTTTATTGGTGCCTCGAAGGAACCAAGGCCTCCAATCTTGCCGCCGTGGGCAAGGGAAAAAATAGGCAGGGTCTTGTCGTGTTTTCTTCTTCTTTTTTTAGCGTTTTTGAACGACGCTTGACGAATTTGTCAAAACGAACGGAAAATAGCAGGCAAACCCGACAAACGACAACCAAACGCCAACCAAAATGCTTTCGCCGCCAAACACGCAAAGGGTTCAGCGGCGTCGCCGCAGCACGTCACGCCAGCTGCTGGCGAGGGGGCTGGTGGCTCTGGCGCTCGTCGTTTTGGCGGGCGGCGCGCTGTTGCAGGCCGGCGTGGGGTCGCGGACGGCGACGGGCGCTTCCGTCTTTGCGCAGCCGCTGCGCCTGGTTGCGCGCGGCCGGCAGCTGCTGGCGCAGCTCGAGGGGTCTCTGGCGTTCAACCTTGGCCAGGCCAGCACGACGGCCAAGTTCAAGACAGTGCCGAACGGCGGCGGAGACAGAGGCGGAGGCGGAGGTGGAGGCGAGGGGGGCGCCGGCGGCAAGGAGACGACGGCGGCGACGCCGCGCGACGGCAATGGCGGCGGCGGGAACAACACCTGCGCGCTCTCGCTATCGCGTGAGCAGGCCGGCAAGCTCGGACAGGCCCTCCTGGACGCCAGCAAATCTTCGGGAGGCTCTGCAGTCGAGGTCGGGGGCGTGGCGGTGAAGGTTGCGGCGGCGGGCGGGGGCGCAGCGGGGGGCGAGGTCAAGGCGGCGGCGGCAGCCGGGCGGTGAGAGAGGCGCGTGCGAGCGATGGGGGTCCATCACACGTGTGGAGTGACGTTGGCGTCACCGCGCCTGCTGCTCCTGCATTAGAATTTGGCGACGGACGAGGGCCCCAATTAGCCGATCGATCGCAAGGCCCGCACAGCGCGTGACCGCCGCTGGACGGGGAAAGGCCTTTTCCGGCGGCGTCACACTTCGATGGTCCGGCCGCCGCACGCAATGAAAGCAACGCCGATTCTCCGTCACTATTCGCCTCAATAACTCAGCACTATCCGCGATAAGCTTCACAAGCAAACGACCGCACGCATTCGTTGCACCGCACATTCGACCACGGGCACCTCGCGAACCCACCGCTTCTTGGACCGTTGCTCCTCTTCTTTGTCATCTTTTCCCCCCGCACAATCGTCCCCCCGTCCAATGACGGCATCCCGCCGCGGGCCGCGCTCCGCCACGGTGCTGGCCGCCGTCCTGCTCGTCGCCGCCGCCTCCCTGTCCGCCGTCGCCGACGCCCGCGCGCTCAAGCAGACGCTCATCCAGCCGGCCGGGGCCGCCGCGGCCGGGGCCGCCGCGGCCGCCGCCGCCCAGGTCGGCGTCGCCGACGCGCTCTCGCCCTACAACCCAATCACGGCGGGCCCGCTGCCGGCCGACGCGGTCGCCGCGGGCGACGACGACCCCGCGGCCGTCGGCGTGATCGCGCCCGTGCCCGGCGTCGTGGTCTACGGAGGAGCGCCCACGGCGGCCGTGGCGGTCGTGGGCGGCGGATATCGCCCGCTCGCCACCCCCTTTGTCGGCGGTTACGGCGGCCGGTACTACGGCGGATACGGCCGCGGGTACGGCGGCGGAGGGTGGGGCCGCGGGTACGGCGGCGGCGGGTGGGGCCGCGGCGGAGGGTGGGGCGGCGGGGGGTGGGGCCGCCGCGGTTGAAAGGGGCGGCCAAGGCGGGGCGAGGGCGAGAGGGCGGCGACGGCCGTTTAGTGCGTACAGAGCGCGACATGCTGCCCGCTCCGCTGACCCTCAGACTGGGATTGATGACGCTCGGGCCAAGGCCAACCGGCTTGGGACAATGACGCGACAACGAACGACCTTTTGATTAAACATATCAAATACAGAATGAAATCGAACAACAAAAAAACAGAGCCTGAGCCTCTACACTAGCTAGCTCGGCGCCACGCTCACGCGCGACAGCGTCACATCGTACCGCAGCGCCACGCCCCCCTGCGGCACCCCCAAGCCCTGCGGCGGCGACGCGCCGAACCCGCCCGCCCCGCCCCGCGCCACCGTCACCACGCGGCGCCCGCCCGCGCGCATGCCGTCGGCGATGGCCGCCTCGACGGCCGGCGCGAGCACGCGCGCGAGCGGGCGCGCGCCCCACACCAGCACGACGGGCTTGCCCGTGGCACGGGTGTCCGCAAAGGGCGGCTCGACGTAGGAGGCCCCCTCGCCGCCGCCGCCGCCGCCGTCCAACGAGTAGCGCGCCGAGAACTCGAGCACGACCAAATCGCCGCGCGCCGGCCGCGCGCCGCCGCCCACCTTCAGCTCGCGGTAGGCGGCGCCCAAGCCCTCCAGCGGCGTCTCGCGCTGCGCCGCCGCGCCCGCATCGCGCGTGCCCTCGGCCTCGGCGGCCTGCTCCTGGCGCGTCTTGAGCTGCTCGCTGACCACGCCAAAGGTGAGCACGCCGAGCCAGGCCAGCCCGCCGGCCACGCCAAAGCGCCGCGTGAGGAACGAGGCGACGGCGTCGGTCGAGTCGGCCTGGCGCTTCTTCTTCTTCGGCTGAGGGGCCGGCGGCTGTTGCGGGTCGACGCCGCTGGTGGCCGCCACCGGGCCGCTGCTGCTGCTGCTGCGGCTGCTTGCGTCGCCGTCGGCGCTGCCGCCGCCGCCGTCGGCGGACGCGCGGCGAGGCGGCGGCGCCGCGCGACGAGGACAAGGACGGCACCGGCGGCGGCGCTGCGCGTCGGCGGCAATGGCGGCGACGGTGGCACCGCCGCGCTGCACCGACGACCGCGATGACAAGGAGGGCGGTCCTCGCGTGCCCAGCCCGGCCCCTCGGTGGCTGCTTGTGCTGGCCAGCGCGCGCTGCTGCATTGCGATGAGCTGACGGGGGAATGGGAGGATGTCGGCGAGGTGGCGGGAGGTGCTCTCTCGCTCTCGGGCGCGCGCGCGTGCGTTCGGTGTCGATGATGCTGGTCAGAGGGACTGTACTGTTGCGGGTGCGCATATATGTCGATCGCGCGGCGTGGATTGACAGAGGCAAAAGTGGATTTAAAAGTTTTGGTGGAGCCTCCCCATTTTTCACAAGGCAAGAATCCCCCGCACGCAAAAATAACGACAGAGCGCCCATCATTCCTTTGAAATCTTACGAGCCCGACCCCCAAAGCATTGACCTCCCGTGGACTTTGAGAGACACACAAGAGAGACTTGACGCGAACTCAAAACAGAAACAGCACAAAACCACCCTCTCTCTCTTTCTCTTCACGCGCACAGGGGCCTCTCGCCTGCCCCCCGCCCTTCGTCCGCAATGTTTATCGGCGCAGGGGGGTCTGCACAGCACATTCACCGCGCCTTGCGGCGCGCCCTTCAGCAACAACAGCAGCAAAAGGCGGCGAGGAGGACAAGGCCGGGCGGCGGCGGCGGCGGCGGCGGCGGCGTCAACGGCGGCGGCGCGCCCAACCCGTCCTTCCGCGCGCCCTCGCCCGGGGGCTTTGCGCACGCGGCGGCCGCCTCGTCCGCCGTCTCGGCCGCCGCGGGCGGCGGGCCCGCGGCCGCCCTCGCCGCCCTTCTGGCGCGCGGCGGCGGCGCGGCCGCGGGCGCCGCCGCCGCCGCGGGCGTCCGCTTCGCCGCCGCCGCCCTGATCGGCGGCACGACGGCGGCCGTCGCGCTCAACTCGCGCGCCGACCGGCGCGACGTGTCGACGGCGGCGGCGGCGGCACAATCGGCGGCTGGCGGCACGGAGCCTTCTTCGTCGTTTGCGGCCGCAGGCGGCAGCAGCGGCAGCAGCAGCAGCAGCAGCAGCAGCAGCAGGGGGGACGCGGCGGCGGCGGGCGTCTGGAGGCGAGGCGGCGGCGGCGGCGGCGGAAAAGAGGGGGCGCCCACTACGCGCGAGTCGGACGCGCTGCCGTGGGTGCGCGAGCTCGCCGCCGGCGACGGCGTCCGCGAGGTCCCCCTGCCCGGCCAGATGCTGCGCGACCACCCCATCGGCCGCCTCGTCAGCGAGCCCGACCACCTGTTCGCAAACATGGTCGCAACGGGGCAGATGCGCGAGTTCCGATGCTTCTACGACGAAGGGAAGAGACTTTTCCATTCCGTCGTGCTGCTCTCGCGCGACGTCGCGGGCTACCCCTCCACCCTGCACGGGGGCGCGACGGCCGCCGTGGTCGACGAGACGCTCGGGGGGCTGTACACCTCGCTCCTGGCGGGCGGCAAGCTCGGCGCGACGCTCCCCGGCCTGACGCGGCGCCTCGAGGTAGACTACAAGCGCACGGCGCCGACGGGCGGCGCGCTGCTGGTGACGGCAGAGGTCGAGTCGGTCGAGCCGCGCAAGGTGTGGATGCGCGCGTCGGTCACGGACGGGGCCACGGGGGTCGAGTACGCCACGGGCCGGGCGCTGTTCGTGGCGCCGCACCTGGGCAGAATGATCATGCGGGCGCTGGGGCTGCCGGGCCAGGGCGGGCGGGCGTCCGACTTGCCGCCGGCGCCGGCGTCCTCTGCCGGTGGGAGGGGCGCGACGTCGCCGCTGGGGGGAGGCAAGACGGAGCCGCCCGCAGAGGGGGGTTTTTGATGGCCCTGCCGAGCAGAGGAAGACGGGCAGTGGAGGACAGCGCGTGCTTGTAACAACATAGTCTTGGCGCCGCTCGCCAATTATATTTCTCAAAGGACGGCGCGGGAAGAGGGATGCGTTGGGTTTCGATCGACGGCGGCGGCGAGAAGAGAGCGATATTTTTTTGGGACGGTCTTGTCTTTCTCTTTGTGTTTGTTTTACCGAACTCTCTAGATACGAAACGAGGGGGATGTATGTGTGTGCGTGCGTGCGTGCTGCGCACGCGGCTTTTAGTTTCGATGCGGGGAGAAGTTTAAGCTTCCCCAATGCCCTGCGCTCCCCCGCCCTTGTGTCTGATTTCTTGTGTTGTCCCGTCCCGTGGTGAGTGTGTTGCGCTCGCGGCGCGGCCGCCGGCGCGCGAGAAACGAAGCAAAAAGAAAATGTGTGTGTCACCGTCCCGTGGTGAGTCGGTCGATCCATCGGCGCGCGCGCGTGTGCGTGCGTGTGAATGCGTTGAGATGGCGCGCGCGTCGACCAGCAGCGCCAAAGGGAGGAGGGAAGAAAAGGGGCGCGCAACGCGGAGAGCGCTTTTTTTCGCAGGGGGGGGGCGGGGAGCAAGCAAAACGGGCGAACGCGACGCGCTCACTCGGCGCCGCCGCCGCCGCCCGACGGCCCGCCGCCCGAGGGCCGCCCCGGTCCGCCGAGCGCCGTCATCGACGCCGTGCCCGCTTCGCGCCGCGAGGGGCCGCCGTACGGGTCGCGCCGGCGCTCGGAGCGGTACGCGTAGCCCTTGCCCTGGCTCCCCGTCGGCGCGCCGCCCAGGTCGAGCGCGCCGCCGCCCACGCGGTACAGCGAGCCGCCGAGCCGGTCGCGACCGCCGCCGCGCCCGCCGCCGCCGCCGCCCATGCCCATGCCGCCACCGCCGCCGCGCCCTCCGCCACCGTCGCCCATGCCGCGGCCCATGCCGCCGAGCCGGGGGCCGCCGCGCCCGCGCCCGCCGCCGCCGCGGCGCTCGCCGCCCTCGCCGTCGCCGCCATCGCCGCCGTCGCCCCCGTCGCCGCCGCCGCCGCCGCGCCCGCCGCCGCGGTCGCCGCCGCCGCCGCGCCGGCCCCTGCCGCGCCCGCCCTTGTCGCCGCCGCGCCCGCCGCCGCCGCCGCCGCCGCCGCCGCCCTCATCGTCGTCCTCGCGCAGCCCGCCCGTGCGGAACGCGTACGCCCGCTCGTTCAGGTCCACCAGCTGCGCCGCGCGCTCCGACAGCGCCGACGCCGCCTGCTGGAGGCGCGTCGCCCCCAGCGCCTGCGTCACGACCGTGCGCGACGGCTGGTCCCACGAGGCGCGCAGGTGGTCGTCGCCGCCGCCTGCCATGGCGCGGCTGACGATCGACGCCGCGCGGTCGGCGTCCACCTCGAAGCGCGCGCAGAGCGCGTCGAGGCTGATCGAGTCGTACGCCTGGGGCCCGTAGGAGAAGAGGTAGGTGCGGAGAGCCTCGTCCTGCAGCTTGACCTTGAGGGTCTCGAGCACGCGCTCGCGCGCGGGGACCAGCGCCCACGCGCCCAGCGCCGACACGTGCTCGTGCGCGCGCCGCCAGTCGCCGCGCATCAGCGCGCGCGTGGCCGCCATCACGTGGTCGCGCACGTTCTCCGGCGGGCCCGTGAACGTCTGGCGCGCGTACGTGTCCAGGATACGGTGGAACGGCTTGGACGCCGGAGGGCGGCGGCGCGGCGCGCCCCCGCCAAACCCGCCCGTGCTGGCCGCCGCCGCCGCCATCGCGGGCACCTCGACCAGCATCGTAGATATTAAGTAGCACGACTCGAGCAGCTCGAGCGAGATGTGCGTGTGGAACGGCATCTGCCGGCGCTTCTCGAGCGCCTCCTGCTCGGGCGTGCGGTCCTGGTGGTACTTGTTGGGCCCGAGCCCTTGGGCGAGCAGCTCCTTGGCGTGCCCCGAACCGTAAAGGTCGGCCAGGCACCCGTGCGCCTCGGGCACCATGCCCGCCCGAAAGGCGGCAAGGCCGAGCTGCGCCGTCGCGCGGTTGAGCAGGATCTGCGTGCCGACGTCGAGCGACTGGGCGCTGTCCTGCAGGTGCGACATGAGCAGGAGGTCGCGCGCGCCGTGAAAGTCGTCGTTGAGCGCCTTGAGGTAGACGCAGCACAGCATGGCGCGCGCCTTGGCGCGCTCGTCGCGCGAGCTGTAGATGTGGCCGCGCGCCAGCGCGTCGACCGCCTGCGCGCACGTCTCGGGCAGCACGAAGTCGGCGGGCACTTTCACGGTGCCCGCGCCGTCGGGCCCTGCGGCGCCGGCGGGGTCGTCCGGGTCGGCGGCGGCGGCGGCGGCGGCGACCAGGGCGGCGGCGGCGGCGGCGCTGCTCGAGACGCCCGTGCCGACGGCGGCGACGGCCGCCTGCGCGGCGGCCTGCGCGGCGGCGACGGCCGCGGCGCTGACGGGCCCGCCCGCCTGCTGCGGCTGCTGCGCCTGCTGCTGCTGATCGGCCGGCGCCGCCGCCGCCGCCTCCCCTCCCACGCCCGCCGCCGCCACGACCGCACCCGCCGCCCCCACCTCGGCCGCCTGCGCCAGCGCCTGCCGCCGCATGGCGCCGTACACCACCTCGGTCTTGAAGTAGAGGTGCTCCACCAGGCGCAAGGCCAGGCGGGGGCGCGCGCGCGCGGCGGCCTCGCCCGACACGCGCCCGCCGCTGTAGTAGGCCAGGGCCTGCTGCGCGAGGGCCAGGAGCGGGCACTCGTCGCGCAGGCGGGCCACGTACTCGTGCGTGTGCGGGTCGGTCACCTGCAGTGACTTGAACAGCTCGTCGTCCAGACGCTCGACAAAGGCGACCAAGTTGCCCCACACGCGCACGGGCACGGGCAGGCCGTCGGGACCCAAGACGGGCGAGCCGTCCTCGGCGTTGACGGCCGTGACGGCCGTGTAGGTCGGAGGGAGGCCGGCGGCGGCGGCGGCGGCGGCGGCCGCGTCGGCGGCGGCCGCGGCAGAGACCTTTTTGACCTTTTTGGCAGCGGCGGCGCCGTCGGCCGCGGCCGCGCCGGCGCCGGCGGCTCCGCCCTCCCCGTCCGCGCCGCCCTCCTCGGCCGCCGCCGCCTCGTCCTCGTCGTCGGCGCCCGCCGCGCCCGGGTCGACCGCCGTCTCGTCCATCGTCACGTGCGGGTTGGCCTCCAGCAGCGCCATCACGTCGAACGCCACGCGCATGCACCGGTTCCAGAGCGGCACGCGCATGTGCGCGCCGCCCGTGGCCGGCGACAGATCGAAGAGCGAAGACAGTAGCTGCGCCAGCACCTCGAGGCGCTGCGCGGGCCCCCGGCTGACGGTGGCCAGGTAGGCCAGCATCTCGACGCTTTCCTGCTTGTCGGTGCCGCGGCGGCCGCGCGACACGACAATGTCGCGCAGCTTGCGCGCGACCATGGCGGCCGTGACCTCTGCCGGGTCGAGCTGCAGGAAGCGGTCCTCGCGCGGGCCGCCCGCGCCGCCCTTGCCGCCTTTCGCGCCGGCCACGCCCCACCCGCCGCCGTCGCCGGGCCCGGCCTCGGCGTCGCCCAGCCGGCGCCCGCCGTCCTCCCCCTCGCCGCCCTCGCCACCGCCTCCCGCGTCCTCGTCCTCCGAGGGCTCGTCCGGCTCGTCCGCCGTCGCGCGGAAGGCGGCCAGCGGCTCGGCGTACTGCGCGTTGTGCTTGCGCAGGCGCTGGCGGACCGTGTTGAGCGCGCGCGCGTTGGTCGGCGACAGCTTGCGCGCGGCCTTGGACGGGGCGGCGGGCGCGCCCGACGCGTCCTTGGCGTCTCCCGCGGCCTTGCCCAGCGTGTCGGCCACGTGGTCCTCCAGCTCGGCCAGCAGGCGCAGGTAGACGCGCGGCACGCCCGGCACCGCCTTTTGCGCCTTCTCGAGCCGCTTGTTCAGCTCGTCGAACAGCGTCTGGATGGCCGACCAGTCGTGGATCTTCATCTTGTTCTGTTGTTTTGGTTCGTTGGTTCGTTGGTTCGTTGGTTCGTTGGTTCGTTGGTTCGTTGTGCGTTGAGCGTTGTTGGTGGTTTGGGTCGTTTTGGACGAGGGCGAGGTTGTCGACAGGGGGGAGCAAAGGGGGAGGGGGTCAGTTGGTTGCGGGTCTTGGATCGGGCAGCGGCGACACAAAAGGCAAAGTGAGGGCGCGCGCGCTTTGTTTTGCTTTCTCCTTCGGGCGACCAAGACGACGACGGTTCACGGACGCACCCGGATCTCGTCGACCGTGTCGTGCAGCTCGGCGAGGCGCTTGTCGCGCGCCGACTTGAGGACGACGCGGCGGTCCTCGTCGCTGTCGCTGTCGCTGCTGCCGGCCAAGAAGCTGTGGTGTTTGTTTTGTTTTGTCGAGTCGGGGGGGAAAAGGGCGAGAGAGAGAGGGAAGAGACGTGAGCGCGGAGGCGATGGCGGCGCGACGGCGAAAAACAACAACCACCGCGAGAGCCTCGACACCCCGAGCGAGCGCCCGATCGAGCGAGGAAACGTCGCGACCTCTTGATCAGCCCCGTCCTCCCACGATCGAGCGCGGGTGTGGTGGCAGAGGGAGAGGGCGCGCGTGCTTTTTGCCCCTCCTCGTTTCAATCGAACAGACGAAAAGAAAACGCACCGGCTCGCGCCGCGCTTGGGGCCGTCGCTGTCATCCGAGTCCGAGTCCGAGTCGCTGCCGCTGCCGGAGGACGAGTCGCTGCCGCTGCCGGAGGACGAGCTGCTAGAGCTGCTGGAGCTGCCGTCCTCGTCGCTGCCCTCCGCGGTGGTCGCCCCCTCCGCGCGCTCCTCGTCGTCGTCGTCGCTGCTGGCCGCGGCCCAGAAGCGGGAAGCCTGTGCGTGTCGAGGGTGTGGAGGAGGAGGATGGCGGCGTCAGCAAGGTCGCGCGGTGAACGGAGGAGGAGGCGCGCGCGCGCGAGCGCAATGGAACCGCCGCCCTCTGCTTTTGCTGCTGCTCGCTTCCTTTCTTCGCAACGCACCATCTTTGCGAACTGGGGGCTTGACCGCCCGAGCGCGCGCTGTCAGTCGACCGGAGTCGGCTGGCGCGCGGGCGGGGCGGGGAGGGATGCTGTTGCGCGAGGACGCGGCGAGGAGAGACGGAGTCTGTTTTTTTGTTATGATCGTGGGCGCGATCGCGTTCGATAGGTTCGATCGAGATAGAGAGGGGGCCGCTCGACGGTCTTGCTTGCGTACGCGTGTGTGTGTGTGTTTGTGATAGGAGCTGGTTCCGTTTGAAGCGTGGGAGGGTGTTGCAAAGGACGCGAGCCAGACTTGAAGCG
>Ga0209390_10000690_pt1 | contig 66891 bp, 39 predicted proteins | sample BON01_FD_187212 | JGI IMG/M metagenome (GOLD analysis project Ga0209390, IMG submission 187212) | Freshwater microbial communities from Lake Bonney liftoff mats and glacier meltwater in Antarctica - BON-01 (SPAdes) (version 2) | ecosystem: Environmental > Aquatic > Freshwater > Ice > Glacier...
GTTAGAATGGACATGAACCCTCCCTGGTCAAATGTTGTCACACGACACCAGGAAAGGTCCACGCCCGCAGCATTCTAACGATCAGTAGGGTCACGCCATCGACGTCATGTCTGCATGCGTAAAAAAACTTAAAATTTATGAACGCGACGGATCGAGTTCTTCAACGCTGCGCGGTCGCGGCAATTCACGGTCGCAAAAACGCAAAATACCCGTGGACAACGCCATTCGTGGCTGGCACTTAACGGTCGCACGGGCGTTTACGGCAACAATGGCGAACAGCAAAGCCAGCTGATTTCGTTAGCCATACCTCCTGTTGTTTTTGCTGCGAACGGGCAGGACGACAATCTTGCGTCCATCCAGAACCTGGGGCGACCGCAAAATATCGGCTGTTGTTATGTACCAATCTGATTGTGGGTTACCGAGCAATTTTCATCGAGGGACTTGCATTGGAGTCCGAGCAGTTTGGTCGCACGAATTTTCTTGATCAATCCGGCTTTCACAACAACGTTTTCATGTTGCTGGATGCGACCACTGTGGGCGTTGAATTCATGTACTGATGTGTTGGATTTGCTGAATCATTTCCGATTAGCGATGTTGTATTCAAAGATGCTGAAGTGATGCATTAAATGCCGCACAACTGTCAGAATCGTGCTTAGCGGCACTTTTAGAGAGAGGACCCCCCCGCCAAAGCGTCGTTTGCTGACAACTCGTCGGAATTACTTTCGATGGCACGTTAATGAACATCTATGCATTATACAGGAGCGCATCGTGACGGTACCAGAAATGGATGTGTGGTCTCCATGCGAATCGATTTGGGGCACTGACGAAACGCCTTTCGGGCGAACAGCGATTGCGAAATACACGAATGGTATGTCGCTTTTGATTCATGAAGTCAATTGGTCGACGGATGTACCGTCAATCGTTCAGGCACGTTTGAAGCACGAAACGCTTCAGCTGTGCCGCGTTGCGCATGATCGTCTGCAGGTTCCCATCGATATTGATTTCGACCACGTCTCCGGTCGCATCGTTTGTCCACATCTGCAGCTACCGCGACTGTTAGATCGATTTTCATCAGGGTTGTCGATTGCTGAAACGCTCAGCATCGCAAAAGATCTTCTGGGTGCGCTTAAAAGTGTACACGAGCAGGGACTTATTCTTCGCTGCATTAGACCTCGCGATATTTTTCTGGAGGAAACGGACGGGACCTTGCGAGCGATCATTGGTGGTTGCCCTCCATTGATGCTGCTGAATGGATTTCGCTCGGGTCAATCCCCCAGTGAAATGCTGACGTACGCTGCTCCGGAAACCCTGGGAGCACTGGAATGTGACATCCGATCTCCAGCAGACCTGTACTCTTTGGGAATCGTCCTGTATCAGTGCCTGGCCGGCGAGCCACCGTTTAAGGGGAAAAATTCACGCGAACTTCTGTTTCATCACATGACGACGCGAGTGCCCGATCTGGCCAGCGTGCGTCCTGAGACACCTTTGGCTTTGTGCCATATTGTTCAGCGGCTTTTGCAGAAGCATCCTCGTGACAGGTATCAATCAGCCGCCGGTGTCCTGTTTGACATTCAGCAGGTTGAACTTGCATTGAACGCTGGTAACGGACAGGGGCCATCCCGTCCATTAGTTCTCGGGACGAAAGATCAACGCGAAACACTGATAGAACCAGCACATGTCGGTCGTACCGAAGATATGGCAGTTCTCGAACGAGTGCTGGGAACGGTTGTTAGCGGAGAGAGCCCGGCGGTGCTGATCACAGCTCGGTCAGGTGTTGGCAAATCGCGATTGCTGATGGAAGCATCCAGTATGGCAGTCGCTCGAGGTTTCCGCCTGCTGAAAGCTCAGGGGCAGAATCAGGTTGGGTTGAGTCCACTTGCGACGATGAAACCGGCACTACAATTGTGTGTTGATCTGGTTCGTGAGGATGCGAATCTGCGATCTGTTCTGTATCCGCGGATGAAAGAATACGCTGGCGAATTGTATGCCGTGTTGCCGGAACTTGCGGTTGAGTTAAAGCTGACCGCTCCGGATGCTCGCAACAGAGAGCTTTCTGATCGAAGAATTGCGGTCGCTTTGGCGACGTTCCTGGGTTCAATTGGCGTTGTCGGGCAGCCAGTTCTGTTGCTGCTGGATGATGCTCAATGGGCCGACGACCTGACGCTGACGATTTTGGAATGCTGGCGGTTGACCGGTCCCGAGCGCACGCTGCTGATGGTCGGCAGTCGGCCAACGGATCAGCTTGCGGACCGGTTGCGAAACAGCTTGAAATTCTGCGATGAAATCAATCTGACTCCGTTAAATCGCCAGCACACAGAACAGCTGTGTGAATCGATGGCGGGCACACTGCCACCGGAAATTCTTGACGCTGTATGGGAACTCGCCCAGGGAAATCCGTTTGCGTCCTCTGCTGTGCTGCGAGGTCTGGTTGAGGGGGGAGTGCTGACGTCGACAGGCGATGGCTGGGAAGTGGATCTGGATCAGCTTCGCAATCAGCAGATGTCTGGTGAAGCCGCTGGGATTCTAAAACAGCGGCTTGTCCGTCTACCGGCAAACTCTCGTCAATTGCTTGCAATTGGAGCCGTTCTAGGGAAGGAGTTTTCGATTGAAACGGCGGCAACGCTGGCTCAGGTTTCTTATGAAACCGCATTGGGGCAGTTGGCGGAACCGCGAGAACTCCACATGATTTGGGAGAATTCCGTCGACGGGACGTGCCTGTTTGTCCATGATCAGATTCGAGAAGCGATTCAACAGACAATGTCAGGCGAAGAACTAACCAGGATTCATCTTTCTGCTGCGGAACATCTCGTAAGGACGGCCCCGGAAAGTCATTTTGAAATTGCCTGTCACTACGATGCCGCTAACTGTCCGGCGCTAGCTTTGCCGTCGGCTGTTAAAGCCGCCGGGTCCGCTCGCCGCAGACACGCTCTGCAGATTGCGGAGCAGCAATATCTGATCGCGCTGCGGAGCTGCGTGGCTCTTGAGCAGGAACCCGACTTCGAAATCCTGAGTGGGATGGGCGGAGTGCTGATGTTGGGGGGCCGCTATCTTGAAGCTCAACCGATACTCGAAGCCGCCATTCGGTGCGCTGATTCGCCCGTTACAGAAGCTGAGATCAGCTTGAAACTTGGTGAACTTGCGTTTAAGCGAGACGACAAAGACCAAGCCGTGGAGGTCTGGGAATCAGCACTCAAAAAACTTGGCGGCCAGCTTCCAGCAAATTGGCTCATGCCGCTGTATGCGATCAAGGAAATCGGAGTCCAGGCACTGCACAGTCTGTTTTCCAGCAAGCTGGTTCGATCTCGTACAGCCGAAGCTTCGTTACGCGATCGTTTGATTTGGCGTCTTTATAGCCGACTTGCTTATGGCTATTGGTATTTGAAAGGACAGTTTCCGCTGTTGTACGTTCATCTTCGAGGAATGAATCTGGCGGAACGTTTTGAGCCCACGGCAGAACTGGCACAGGCCTATTCCGAGCATGCCCCGGCAATGAGTCTTATTCCGTTAAGTCGACGCGGTATCGCGTATGGGCGGCGTTCACTGGAAATCCGCACGGAACTGGAGGATGTCTGGGGGCAGGGGCAGTCGCTGCATTTTCTGGCAATCGCGTTGTATGCGGCAGCGAGATACGAAGAGTGTGTTGATGTTGGTCGTCGCAGCGTTCGGATTCTGGATCGCGCTGGTGACTTCTGGGAAAAACATATTGCTCAATATCAGGTTGCTGCATCGTTGTATCGCCTGGGAAGACTGACCGAAGCAGTGCAACTGGCGCGCGAAGCCTACGATTCCGGACTTGCGGTTGGCGACGATCAGGTTTGCGGAAATATTATCGAAATCTGGGCACGTGCTACGAACGGTGATCTGCCTGCCGAAGTTGTTCAGAGAGAACTTGAACGTCCGCGCGCCGACATTCAGGGGCGGGCTCACGTTCATCTTGCTCATGGCCTCCAGCTTGTTGGCGACGAACGTTTCGAAGAAGCAGTGGCAGCATTTGAAGAGGGAATTCGAATCAGCCGACAGGCTGGAATTTCGAATTGCTACACAGCGCCCCTGTTCACCTGGAAAGCAACAGCGTTGCGCAGCTTTTTGGAAATGGAATCACCTTTGACTCGGTGTCATCGCCAGCGAACGATTCGCGATCACCGTCAATCTGCTCGAAAAGCTGTCCTTGTCGCCGTCAGGTTTCGCAGCGAACTGCCGCATGCGCTGCGTGAACTGGCGTGGAGCATGATCTTTCAAAATCGTGTTCGTCGGGCGAAATGTCTTTTGCGATGGAGTGTCCGCTGTGCAGATTCGCAGGGGGCGAAGTTCGAGAGTCTGCAGAGTGAACTCGTTTTGAATCAGATACTTTCTGAACAGGGATCCATTGGGTCGCAGGAACGACTGACGGATGTTGAAGAGCGAATTCTGGCATTCCGCAACGACCAGTTACCAAAGCGGGTGCAGGTGTCGTTGTCATTGGTCGATCGCTTCGATTCACTGCTGGAATCCGGTCGCCGGATTGCATCCGCCATCACGGCCGAATCAATTTTGGAAGCGATGATGACTGCCAGTCGCCATTTGTTGCGCAGCGATTTTTGTCGTGTAGTTGCTATAGATAAAAATCGGCAGCCGACTCAATTGTCAGAATCACTGCGGCCATTTGTACTGCAGACCATGAAATCCGGAGAAGCATCGGCTGCTGAATCACCCACTGAAGAATACCGTTCTGTGTTGACTTCTCCTGTTTTCGTGCGTGGCGATGCGGTGGCCTGCCTGGTTGTAGGGAACACTGAAGTGCGTGATATGTATGGTCCAAACGAACTTCGCATCGCCAGCTATATCACCACAATTTCCGGCGCTGCCCTGGAGAACGCGGAAGGCTTTCGAAACCTTCAGAATCTGAATGAGAATCTGGAAAACATCGTTTCCGAAAGAACGGCGACGGTGGAAGCTCGATCGCAGGAGCTTCAGAAAACCGCTGACTATCTTCGTCAGACGCAAACTGCACTGGCTGCTGCCCGAGACGCCGCGGAAGTAGCAAATCAGGCGAAGACTGATTTTCTGGCTCATATGAGCCACGAAATTCGTACTCCAATTGGCGCTGTTCTGGGCTTTACCGAACTTCTGTTACACGGCCATCAGCCGCTGCACATCGAACAGCGTCAGCAGCTGGAGCGCGTTCACAGTAACGGGGCTCACCTGTTACGTTTGTTAAATGATCTGCTGGACTTATCACGAATTGAAGCCGGCGAACTGACCATTGAACGTCTGAAGTGCAATCCGTTTGATTTGCTTTCGGACATTCTGGCATCGCTGCAATCTCGGGCGATTGATAAGGGACTGAAACTTTCTTTATCAATCAGCGACCGGATTCCTCAATCGATTACGACTGATACAACACGTTTTCGTCAGGTAATTACAAACCTGGTTGGCAACGCCATCAAGTTTACCTCTGAGGGATGTGTGAATCTTGTCGTGGACGTAGATGTCGAAGAAGAGCGGCTGACCGTGCATGTTAACGACACCGGCGTCGGCATCGCGCAGTCTGCACAGGCTGATGTGTTTGAACCGTTTCACCAGGCAGACGAATCTGTGAATCGTCGTTTTGGTGGTACCGGGCTGGGACTATCCATCAGTAGAAATCTAGCCATCGCGTTGGGTGGAAATGTGACGCTGCAAAGCGAGCCCGGTCTGGGAAGTACTTTTTCTGCTTCTATCGCGACGGGTTCACTATCTGGCGTTCGTATGCTATCGATGTCGGCTGCGATGTCTGCCGTATCCGCATCGTCTGCGGATACTCTGACGTCTGTTGATCTGTCTGGCGTAAGAATTCTGATTGCAGATGACATCGATGCGAATCGTGAATTCTTTTCGCGCACGCTCCAATCAGCCGGTGCGTTGTGTCAGGTTGTGGAAGACGGACAGGAAGCCGTCGATGCGTGCCAGGCCGCTGATTTTGATATTGTTCTTATGGACATGCGGATGCCCGTTTTGGATGGCTATTCTGCGGTCAGCATGCTGCGAGATTCTGGTGCTGAAATTCCAATTGTGGCACTTACAGCCAACGGGATGACTGAGGACGAGGAACGTTGTCGAAGTGTTGGCTGTACGGGCTATCTGACAAAGCCGATCTCGATGAACGCTTTATTGCAGGGCGTCGCCGAACAGTTGGGACGCTCAACCACTCAAATGGCTCCCAAACCGCTGATGGCGACGAAGCCACAGATGGCTTCGTCGCGTGATCATGGTCGACTGGAATCGATGGATGTTATGCGGCGCATTGATTCCCATGCCACAGCTGAAATTGAAGTGCCTGATGATCCGTTTATGCGGGAAATGGCCACTATGCTGCTGCAGAAAATTGAACTGGCCATGCCGGATTTGCGCGACGCAGTGGGAACCTGTAACAACAGACTTTTAGCTGAACAGGCTCACTGGATGAAGGGAACCGGCGGTACTGTTGGTCTGCCGGTCATCAGTACAATTGGCGTCCTTCTTGAAAACGCGGTCACGTCAAATGACCTGGCGATGGCAACCACCATTGTCGTTCAGTTGCAGCAGACGGTTGAGTACTTAAACAGTCGGATATCCTTCGCGGCCGAAACACCATCAGGTTGAGAACCGACCTGAGGGGCCGATCCCGATTTACTGTCTGTTGTTCAGATCGATGAAAATCTATGTCTGTTGAATTACCCGCGGGCAACTCACTTCGCGCTCAACCCTCGCTGGTAGTGTTTTCCAATACAGCCAGTAGGCTAACAGCTCAAAGGCAGATCGCACGACGTCGTGATGTTGCTTCTTGAGCTTTGATTTCCCGAAAAAACGAAAACGTCGGGAAATCCCGAATGCTTTTTCTGCCTATGTTTTCAGGTTTGACTGTTCGGTTCATTGTTAACTGGAAAGTTTTCTAAGCTTGCCCAGATGTACGCGTCTGAGTGAAGAATTCCGGAAGAGCCTGACGTTTCTAACACTCCATGGGGCTATCGAAGGGCTGATAGGGAACGCCCCCCTATCAGGGTAGTTGGTGCGATTCTATTCTGAGCGTTGGTTCAAGCCTTATAACCAACTTCACCTCAGGACTTACCACAATGAACACGCACACGATTCCAGAGCCCCACGTAACATGGAACCAGGACTACCAGCAACGTGTTAACCCCGAACTTATGACAGGGTTGCTGAGAGCTGCAATTCCCGTGTTGGAATCCTCTGACTGGCGCATCGAAAAAGTCGAAGAGGGCTTTTGTCAATCGGTTCTTCCGCTTAACACGCCCACGACAAATCAGCATGGAACTCATCAGGCCGCATTGATTTCTCTTTCGGCTGACTACACTGGCGGACTCGCACTTGCGACGCTGCTGCGAGGTATTCCACTGGCCGGCGTGCATCGCTGTCACGACGATAATTCTGCCTCACTTTGGCTGGCGGGAATGAATGTCAAATATCGCAGTCCAAGTTCAGGCCACCTGACGGGAGTCTGCAGGATCGATGCAAAGACAGCTGATTCGATTCGCAACCGCTACTTCAGTGGGAATCGCGTGTTGGCAACGCTGGAGGTTAACTTCTATTCGAACGGAGACCTCGTGGCTGTTGCGGAGATGAAGTATTTTGCTCAGCCGACGAGTCAGCTCACGCCAGCTCCGGGAAGTCGAACTCCGTCTGCACTTTTTAGTCATAAGCTGAAGGCATCGGCCAGAATGATCGCCGGTCTGCGAGGGCAGCGTTCGGCGAATCCCAGGTTGACGACTTATTGTCCTGACGCCGATCTGGTCGCAGGACCGCACGGGCAGCTTTTGGCGGCGAGGTTGCAGAGCGTTCTTCCCCAGTTGGCCGATATGGTTTTGGCAAGGACGCAGCACATTGACGAGACTTTGAGAAGTCTTGTTGATGTGAAACAGGTAGTGCTGTTAGGAGCGGGGCTCGACATGCGTTCATTGCGACACGCGGCAGAACGGCCGGATGTTACTTTTTTTGAAGTTGACCTGCCGTCGATGATCGCCGAACGACAGCGCATTACTGCGATGTTACCGGAGGAATTTGCGGATCGCCGAGTGCTGCTGGAAGCGGATTTCCGTAGCGACAATGTGCAGTCTGTGATTGCCGAACATCCTCGATTTAATGCGGCCTTGCCAACAATGTTCATCTATGAAGGCTGCTCAATGTACTTCACAGAACAGGAAAATCGCCGCATGATGGACGTGGTACGGTCGCTGATGCAACATCCTTCCAGTTGTGTATGGAGCGACTTTGTCAGTCCGGATGTTGCCAACGGGAAAACCAATAACCGAAACATCTCTGCGTTTCTGGACGGCATGGACGAGCTGGGAGAAACATTTATCTTCGGAGTGGATGACCCGGCGTGCTGGTTGAATCAGTCAGGACTGGGACTTGTTGAAACGACTCGGTGCGGAGACTACCTTGATGAATCCGACATGGTCTTCAATACGTATTCTTTCGTCGTCGCTAAACGCTGGTAAGTGAAACAGCAGCGGTTGCTTGCCCGGGATTGCTTTTGAACGCGGCGCTCTGTGGGCGCCGCGTTTTTTTGTTGGAAAACGGTTACGGCCGAAAGGGAATTCTCTGCATAGGGGACATCCACCATGCGATCGCACGAATTAGCAGAAACCCCGGTTAAGATAGGAAAGCAAAGAAAGGTTTCCTTTTTATTAGGTCGTTTGAATTATAGGGGACGTGTTTCTTCTGTATCAGTTCTTCAGCTTATGCCGAAGTTGTTGACGTTATCCGAATAACGTCAACAACGGGCACGCACCATAATGAGCAACCGGCTGGCTTTCCGTCTGAGTTTTCTGTTTGTCCTGTTTGGCGCAACGACAATACCAGCGCAAGGGCAGGGCATCTTTGTGTCAGCAACCGGACCGGTGAACCGATCCATGGGTGGTGCGGGTACCGCCGCCCCACTTGAGTCGCTTGGATCACTGTTCTGGAATCCTGCTTCGATCTCTGCTTTGCCTGAAGACGAAGTCAGTATTGGAATGGCAGGATCGTTGCCGGTGATAAGAACGAATTCGTCAGTTCCAGGGCTCGGAGGCGGTTCGACTCAGGCTGATCCCGGCGTCACGCCATTGCTAAACGTGGGCTGGATTCATCGTCCCCAAGATTCGGACTTCACGTTCGGGTTTGGAATTTTTTCAGCGGCTGGGTTTCGTACAAACTTTCCAGCGAGTCTGACGAATCCGGTTTTCGTTCCACAGTCGAATTCTGTTGGAGTGCCGGGAGGACTTGGCCAGGTTTACACTCAGGCAGCATTCATGCAGCTGATACCGACGGTGTCGTGGCAGATGACAGATACCGTATCTGTCGGAATCGGGCCTACTATCACGTTGGGCGATGTGTCGATCGATCCACTTGTCTTCAATGCCCCTAACGATGCTGATGGCAGCGGCGCCCCTCGATACGCATCTGGTCGAGGAACCCGAGCACACTGGGGGGGCGGCGTGCAGGGAGGCGTTTATTATGAAGGCGACACCGGTTTGCATTTAGGGCTGACGGTCAAAAGTCCACAGTGGATGGAAACGTTTCACTACAACACGGTTGACGAACTGGGCCGCCCTCAATCGCAGGGCGTTAATCTGGATCTTCCCATGGTGATTTCGTTTGGTACGGCGTGGTCTGGTTTTGAGAACTTCGTGTTTTCGACTGATATTCGTTACTACGACTATGCCAATGCCGACGGGTTTGGGGCCAGCGGGTTTCGAGGGGATGGATCAGTTTCCGGTTTGGGCTGGGAAAGTATTTTTGCCGTCGCGACGGGTGTGCAGTACGCCGTCAGCGAGGATCTTTTTCTGAGAGCCGGTTACACGTTCAACGAGAATCCGATTCCTCAAAGCCAGGCATTCGTCAATGTGGGAAGCCCCTTGTACTACCAGCATGAAGTTCATCTTGGGGCGTCTTATCGACTGACAAAGAACTTGTGGCTTAACTTGGCCTACACGTATTACCTGGAAAGCGATCTGTCAGGCCCGATCGTCACTCCGGCTGGGGCAATTCCCGGGTCAAACGTGACGAGTAGCGAGACGGTGCATATTGCGGATATCGGAATCACCGTTCGTTACTAATTGGACGAATGTCAGCCCCAGTTTTCAATGTGTTTTCCATAGCAAATATTTATTGGTCGGCCGGCTGCATCGTTGTATGTGCGTCGGTAGTCGATTCCAAGATGCTGGTAAATGGTGGCGTGAATGTCCTGAGGACTTAGTTCTCCGTGAATTGGATTTTCGCCCTTTGAATTGGTGGCCCCTATAACTTTGCCCATAGGCTTACCGCCGCCGGAAACAAGAATGGACATGGCGTTGGCCCAGTGATCTCGCCCCCAGTTCATCTTGCCGCTACTGTTGCCTTTTTGAATATTGCCTTTGGGTGTGCGCCCGAATTCTCCGGTGACGACAATCATAACATCTTCGTCCATGCCGCGAGCATAAACGTCTTCGATCAGGGCGGTAACGACACGGTCGAAACGAGGCAGTCGCTGTTTCATGGCAGTCGGAAGGTCTCCGTTTACGGCATGGTCATCCCAGTTGTAGATGTCACTGTCGCCGGGAACTCCCACTGTGACGAAATTGACTCCGGCTTCTACAAGGCGTCTTGCCAGCAGGGCCTGCTGGCCCCAACCATCGCCGTATCGTGCAATCGTCGTTGTGTCTTCCAGTGTCAGGTCGAAGGCATCCCGGGCTTTTGTCCCGCTGACGATTTCAAAAGCCTGCTGCTGAAAACTATCCGCCGCCTGCAAACTTCCGGAATCCACATTGCGGCGAAATTTATCAAACTGTCCAAGCAACTGCCTGCGATCGCCCAGTCGACTGGCATCGATGGATGCTCCTGTATTAAGACCCTTGTCAACGGTTGGCGGACGATATGTGTTGCCCCAGTGACCTGTCGCTGTTGTTGGAACATAATTGTAATGCCGGGCTCCCATGCCAACGGCGACCGGCAGGCCATCATGGACCTGTCCAAACGCTCGACTCACAACAGCACCGAGTTCCGGATTTGTGGATTCGTGTCGTCCTTCGTCCCAGCCCGGATAACCACTGACCATCATCGGGATGCCATCGTTATGGCCGCTCCAATTGTGTGAACATGATCGGATCAGAGTGAACCTGTCAGCGATGGCTGCGTGCATCGGCAAATGCTCACAAATTTCGATACCACTTACGTTGGTGCTGATCGGAGAAAACGGGCCACGGATGTCCGTGACAGCGTCGGGCTTCATGTCGTAGGTTTCAAGGTGACTGGGGCCGCCCTGTTGCCACAAAAGAATGACAGACTTTTTTGTCTGAGCAGCTCGGTACTCGGAGGATTCAGCAGCCTGAGCCTGAACGCGAAGCAAATCGGCCAGCGTCATACCACCCAGTCCCAGGAAGCCCGCTTTCAGAATGCTGCGTCGATTTACCTGCGAGGAATGAGCATTAGACAGGGCAGTCAGGTCCAGCATGAGTAATGCGTTTCCGTGGAAGGGATGTTAGTGGCTTGCGAAAAATAACAATTTGTCGTCACATCGTTTGCTAACCAATGCCTGCCGACCATGTTCTTGAGGCAGGCGATCGCAATCTGGTTGCGGAGAGTTCGCGTTAGGTGGGATCGAAATCATAACGGGGTTGGCAATGATCAGAAACGTTCTTTTTAAAAAATGAACTCGGGGGTCTGTCTGATGGGGCGATTTCGACAGGGAAAGATATTTCGAGTTCAATGGAACGACATTTTTGCAGGGGTTTCCTTGTTTTTTTGCTGCATGTTGTCGTTTTTCCAATGAGTTGAGAAAACTCGTGTAACAGATTTGTCGGGGTTACGCTGAAGGGATCATACAAGGAAACAAACCACCCAATCTTGAAAGCCCGAATCAATGAAATCCTGCCAATTCACAACTGCCCTTTTCGCTCTGACATTCATCTCACTTGTTGCTAACACTTGTCAGGCTGAAAACTTTGGCTCGGGCAATGGCGGAAACCGTAGCGGTGGAAACACTCAACGATTCGGCGGCGGTTCAAGCTCTCACTCGCAAAATAACAATAGCCATCACAACACCTACCAACAGTCGACTCAGCACCACAATAATTCAAACTACAATACCCAGTATCACAACACCCATCAGCCGCCAACCCAGCACCACAACAATTGGAACTACAACACTCAGCATCACAACACCCATCAGCCGCCAACCCAGCACCACAACAATTGGAACTACAACACTCAGCATCACAACACCCACCAGCCACCAACCCAGCACCACAACAATTGGAACTACAACACTCAGCATCACAACACCCACCAGCCGCCAACTCAGCACCACAACAACTCAAATTACAACACTCAGGTGCACTGTCAGTTGAACGGATGGATCGGCTCGCATACGAATCACAATCAGCCAACAAACCAGCTTCACATGTGGGCAGCTGGCAACTGATTCGGCCGGAAAAAAACTTTATAAGACTTGATGATCGCCCCTCGAACTTGATTCGAGTGGCGTTTTTTCGTTCCTGTTCTCGCCGGATTAGTCAGATAGCGATGTTGCAGATCTTTCGGTAGCGTTCTTCTTGCAGTTGCCAGGCCGCGATTATCGAACTGGCCATTTCGTCATTTTGGTAAATTTCATTTTCCAAACGTTACTCCGAATCAGATCGCCTGACTTGTCTCACCGACACTTGTCGCAACAATCGCTGAATAAGATTAGCGGCGACAGATTTTTTTCTTACACAAAGTCAGGGGTAGAACGTGGTTCTGAAAAACGCAGTATTCGTTCTGGCGTGTTTATTTAGCAGTGCAACGATGGCGGCTGAACGTCCTAATGTGATTCTGTTTATTGCGGATGACGTAAGCTGGAACGACTATGGTTGCTACGGCAATTCGGCCGCTCGCACACCGAACATTGACGCGTTGTCAAAATACGGTGTTAGATTTGACAACGCGTTTCTGACGGCAAGCAGTTGCAGCCCGAGTCGGTCGAGCATCGTGACGGGACGTTATCCGCACAATAATGGCAAAGGGGCCGAACTGCATCAGCCGATCTCCGGTCACATCCCCTGGTTTCCTGAGAATCTTCGCGAATCCGGTTACTACACGGCCTTGTCGGGCAAACACCACATGACGTCGACGGCGCCGAAGAGTGGCCCCAGTGCACGACCGACACCCTTCGATCATGTGGATGGTGGACGCGATAACGGCAATTCCGGAGGACATGCAAACTGGCTGAATGTAACTCAGCAACGGCCGCTGAATAAACCGTTTTTTTTCTGGTTTGCAGCCTACGATGCTCACCGTGGCTGGGATGCTGACAAGCAATGGGACGAAGCCAGATACGGCCCCATGCATTCGCCGAAAGACGTTATTGTTCCGCCGTTTCTTTCGGACGATCCGGCAACTCGCGAGGACCTTGCTTCTTATTACAATGAAGTAACCCGCTTTGACTTCTACATCGGCGAAGTCATTGCCGAGTTGAAAAAACAGAACGCGTTCGACAACACACTGATATTTGTTTTGGCCGATAATGGGCGACCGTTTCCCCGAGCCAAAACTCGATTACACGATTCCGGAATGAAGACAGCGCTGGTGGCGCATTGGCCTGCTGGTATCAAGGCACTCGGGCCGAACAGTAGTCTTGTGAGCGTTATCGATTTAGCACCAACCATCCTGACACTCGCTGGCTCGAAAACACCCGACACAATGCAGGGAGTTTCGATGGTGCCTCAGTTCGCCGATTCATCCGCCAGCGTTCGTCAATACGCATTCTCTGAACATAACTGGCACGACTATGAAGCTCATGGGCGAAGCGTTCGCCACGGTGATTTTCTATTGCTGAAGAATTTTCGCACACAGCTGCCGTGGCAGGGCCCCGCTGATTCCGTCCGATCGCCGTCGCATCAAAAACTATTGGCGCTCCGCGACGCTAATAATCTGTCAGCTGCTCAGAAGGACGTCTTTCTGAATCCTCGTCCTGACGTCGAATTCTACAACGTGAAACTTGACCCGTATCAGCTGCATAACCTTGCCGGCGATTCAAAAGTTTCAACACAGCAGCAGGAACTGTCGGCTATTCTGAATCGCTGGATAGACGACACCGGCGACAGTGTGCCGGCTGCGATTAGCCCGGATACTTTTCATCGAGAGACGGGAGACGCGTTGCCAAGACAGGACGTTCTGCGAGTGAATGTGCTGACTCCCGGCGAAGATCGCAACGCCGACAGGGTAAATGCCCCGGGGCCTCGCTAATAACAATAAGATCCGTCAGTGTTGTAGTGCTTACAAAATCGGCGATCGTTTTTCGTCTGCTCTCGCTCCCAGGTTGCCGTAGCGGTGATAGTCGATGCAGACGGACTGTTCCTGCACGTACCACAGTAATTCGATTCGTCCGATGGCAACAATCGGAGTGTCGGCAATGTGCACGTAGTTGCCGATCACTGCTTGGCGAATGGCTAAGGGTACTCGGTCGGGTGATGAGTATCGAATTCGACCCACCGCACCGGATTCGATTGCTTCAATGAGTTGTTCGTCTGTTTCTTCAATAAACTCGATGTCGGCTGCCCAATCTTCCGTCAGGTCATGCAGGATCTGGAGGCACTCGTCCTGAACGCCGGGAGGTGAGCTCACAAATACGCGGCAGCCGACTGATCGTGCGGCTGCTGCTCGAGCAACAATGTCGAACCATTTATCGTGCTGACTGACGCGAACACACATCGCTGGAATCGGCAGGTAGCGGCGAATGTTATCCTGCCCGATGAGTCTGAAGTGATCATGCTGAACAAGAAATTCCGCCGCCGCCGCATTGTCAAAGTTGGTGATGGCGTTCACCAGAATGTTGGTCGATGATTGCAGTTCGCCATTCAGCGATCGCAGCCCATTCACGAGATGCTCGAGCGCTGGGTTGTTGAGTTTTGAACGTCGGGCATCGTCTGATTCAGGGCAGCTGAAATGCATCAGCTGAGCAACATAGTTTGGTCCGCCGGCTTTGATGCCCGGCCCGAATGCGCTTTTACCCATCCCGCCGAACGGCTGTCGCAATACGATGGCTCCGGTGGTGGAACGGTTCACATACAGATTTCCTGCGCGGAGGCTGGCGAGCCATTGTTCCTGTTCGCGATCGTCCAGGCTCTCAAGTCCCGATGTCAGTCCGAAACCGGATTCATTCACGATATCAATCGCTTCCGTTAGAGATCGAAACGACATCACGGCCAGAACCGGTCCGAAGAATTCCGTCATGTGAGTGTAGCTGCCGCGCTGCACATTCCACTTGATACCGGGAGAATACAAGCGTGGATTTTCATCCACGTTCTTCGGCATCAAGGCCCATGATTCGCCGGATTCCAGATCTTTCAGTCCCTTTAGCAGATCACCGGATGGCGGACTGATAATGGGGCCAAGTTTGTTTTTTGTTTCCCATGCTGAACCGATGCGGAGGCTTTCCACGGCATCGACCAGTGAATTGCGGAAGTCTTCGTCTTCAAAAACTTCCTGTTCCAAAAGCAGCAATGATGTGGCCGAGCATTTTTGTCCGCAGTGTCCGAATGCGGATTGAATCACGTGTTTGATGGCCTGATCCCGGTCCGCCATCGCAGTAACAATTGTGGCATTCTTGCCGCCGGTTTCCGCCAGTAATCGCATGTTTGGTTTAGACTGCAGCATTCGCAGAGCAGTTTCGGTTCCGCCTGTCAGAATTACAGTGTCGACGTCTGCGTGAGAGACAAGTTTTGAGCCGACAGAGCCGCCGGAACACGGCAGCAGTTGCAACGCGGTTCGGGGCACTCCTGCGCGGTAAAAGCATTCACACAATTCATGAGCGACAAGCACTGTATTCGACGCTGGTTTCAGGATAACGGTGTTACCCGCCGCCAATGCGGCAGCAATGCCGCCGCACGGAATAGCGATCGGGAAGTTCCACGGAGAAACGACCACTACGACTCCTCGTGCCGACACTATTGCGCCAGGAAGTGATTCGAAGTGTCGAGCAGTAGCGGAGTAGAATTCAACGAAGTCAACCGCTTCAGAAACTTCCGGATCACTTTCTGGAAGCGTCTTGCCACCTTCCGCAAGGGCTGCTCCCATCAGGTCGGCTCGTGCACGTCGGATTTCGACTGCAACATTTCGCAGCAATCGATGTCGGTTCTCGGCTGGCATTGATCGCCAGCCATCGGGGTCAGCTTTCGCACACAGAACAGCGGTGTTTGCTTCTTCGGCCGTTGCCTGCAGGTAGCGGCCAACGATTGTGCCGTCACGAGATGGGTCAAGGCACTTGCTGGCGGTTCGTGAGACGTCAATAAGTTGTCCTGCCACGTACAGCGGAATCTGAATGGCGTTATCGTCGCACCGATCTTTCCACTGTTTAATAATGCTTTCGGCCCACGCCGCATTTTGAACCAGACTGAAGTCTGTATCCGGTTCATTGCAGAAGTCTGTCCAATCCAGAAGCTCAATTGGTTCGCTGAATGACTCCGTGTTGCGGTCCTGTTGTCGCCGAGCTTCGCTGCTGAGTGTTTCGATGCGTTCGAATGAACTCAGAAAGCCACTTTCGAGCTTCTTCCATGCGTCCGAATTCACTGTGATATTGAAGGCGTGTCGCAGAAAGTTTTCTTCGCCCGTGTTTTCATCCAGACGTCGCACTAGGTAGCCGATGGCATGGATAAAGTCCTGTTTGCGACACGCCGGAGCGTACAGCAGCAGGTTTCGAGTTAGCTCGTGCAGAGCTCGACGTTGATGGTTGGCCATGCCTTCCAGCATCTCGAACTGAATATAGGGAAGGGCGTTTGTTTCTGTGGCCAGAACCAAAGCGTAACTGATGTCGAACAGGTTATGTGACGCAATTCCCGGACGAGCGGCCGCTATGTTTTCCGGTTGCAGTGCAAACTGCACCATGCGTTTGTAGTTGGCGTCGGTTTCTGCTTTTGACCTGAAGGGCGACTGGGGCCAGCCATGTAGAGACGCTTCCACGCGTTCCATTTCCATGTTGGCTCCTTTGACGATGCGAATCGTAATTGGCGGGCCGCCGTTTGCGACTCGCTGCTTTGCCCATTCAATAATCTTCTGTTGCCATGCAAACGAATCCGGCAGGTAGGCCTGAAGTACGATTCCCGCGGCGATGTTTTCCATCCCCGGGCGATCCAGAGTGTTCATGAAGACTTCCGCCGTTAGCGAAAGATCGCGGTACTCTTCCATGTCGAGATACACGAACTTCGTGACTTCCAGGCCGTCTGCTCGCTGAAAGGTTCCCTTAGCGGCGGCTCGATACAGATGTTCCATACGTTCGCACATCTGCCGAATGCTATGATTGCGTGACACGGGCGAAATTTGCGAATAGATTGTTGAGATCTTCACAGACATCACTTCGATTTCCGGAAGCTGCAGCGCCTGTAGATAATGTTTCAGGCGGCGACCGGCTTCTTCTTCGCCGAGAACTGCTTCTCCCAGAAGATTAACGTTCATGCGAACGCCTTCTTTCCGGCGTTCATTTAGATGCTTTCGAAGAACGTCTTCTTCCGCGGGAATTATCACGTTGGCCGTTTCGTGACGCATTTTGTCTTTGACCATCGGGATGGTCACTCCGGGAAGATAGCTGCCGAAGGACTGAAAGCCACGCAATAGAGTACGTTCAATGGGGCTGAAGAAACGTGGTATGCCCTGAACGTCCAGAATGTGCACCAGCTGTTCCGCCGCGCGCGCTGCCGTTTCAGAGCGAAAGGCCTGGTCAGTGAGGGCCGTCAGGGTGACCTTGTCGCCCGGATTCTGGATCATTCGATCCAGTTCCATTTGCTGTTTTCGCTCTTCCGGAGTCTGCAGATCGTGAGCTCGCTGCTGCAATGCTCGGGCAACCAGCAGTGATTTCTGGATTGTGGTGCTAAGAGCCGATGTTGGGTCGGCCGAAAAGTTGCCAAGAAGTGCGTCGACTGCGGAATTTGCGGTGGTCTGAGACATGTGAGCTTCAATTTGGTTTTGGGCAGAATCTAACGAGGTCGTGCCTCAGGCCATTCCAGCTGACGCTCGGAAATGGTCCGCTGTCGCTGTGGAAACTTGACTTACCAATAAGAGGTTTTCTGAAATAGTAAGTCTACTGGGCAGTATAGTACTGGCTGAAGGGGGGGCTATTCCTCTGCTGGCGTTGTTGAAAGAATCCGCCGATTAGCGCTTGGCTCTGTGGCCGGATTCAATGCCACATCCTTGTTTGTTGTGGTTTCCCAACTGTATGATGAATTTTCTGGCTATTGCCTGCCCCGCCTTAACTTCTCGCTCTGATTGGTGCCATTGTGAAGCACTTCTGTTACTGCCTGCCATTGTTGGCGATTCTACTTGTTTCTGCCAATGCAGCTGATGTTCGGTTTAACCGTGATGTTCGGCCGATTTTGTCGGCGACCTGTTCGAGGTGTCATGGTCCGGATGATGCTCATCGCGAAGCCGATCTGCGTCTTGATAACGAAGCTGGCATTCGTCAGGCGTTTGACGGCGGCTTGACAGATAGCGAAGGCTGGGCTCGAATTATTTCGCAGGATCCCGAAGTCGTCATGCCACCGCCGGATTCGCATTCCGAACTCAAGCCGAAGGAAATTGCGATTCTGAAAGCGTGGGTGGAAGCGGGGGCAGCATACGAAGGACATTGGTCCTTTATCGCACCCAGCAGCCCCGTCGTTCCATTTACTGGAGGAATTCCGGCTGGCTCAGTTGCCGATGACGGATCTTTAAAGACCTGGATCCGCAATCCGATTGACGCCTTTGTTCTGCAGAATCTGCTTGCCGAAGGCCTGAAGCCAAACTCGGACGCAGACAAAGAACGCGTGCTGCGTCGTGTGACACTGGACCTGACAGGCCTGCCTCCAACGATCGCCGAAATTGACGAATTTTTGGCAGACTCTTCAGACAACGCCTACGGAAAGGTGGTGGATCGTCTGTTGATGTCGCCGCACTTTGGCGAACGCATGGCCGTTGTGTGGATGGACGCGGCTCGTTATGGCGACACAAGTGTGTTTCATGCCGATGGTCCGCGAGATATGTGGCCGTGGCGCGACTGGGTCATCAACGCCTACAACAGCAACAAACCATTCGACCAGTTTACGCTGGAACAACTGGCAGGCGATCAGCTGCCAAACGCGACGACTCAGCAGAAGGTCGCGACGGGTTTTCTTCGTAACAACGCAACCACTGATGAAGGTGGATTGATCGAAGAAGAATATCGTGTTGAGTATGTTGTTGATCGAGTCAAAACGACTTCGACTGTGTGGATGGGGCTCAGCATGGAGTGTGCTCAATGCCACAATCACAAGTATGATCCAATTACTCAGGAAGAGTACTATCAGTTTTTTGCCTACTTTAATCAGTCGGCGGATGGAGGCCGACAGACTCGTAACGGCAACGAAGCTCCGATCGTCGACATCTTCGACGGTGCAAAAACCGTGCGGGCCGATGCATTGCAGCAGGAACTTGATTTGCTGCAGCCGCAGCTTGAAGCTCGTTCGTCTGCGGCTGAACCTGAGTTTCAGAAGTGGCTGACAGTTGCGTCTGCGGCAGCAGAAAGTCAGCCCCTGGTTCCCACCGATATGGTTGCACATATACCTCTTGACGAAGGCAAAGGTCGCAGCGTTGCGGACCTGGTTGATGCGTCACGACAAGGAAAACTGAACGGCCCTATAAAGTGGGCGGACGGCAGGTTTGGCAAAGCCTTTGAATGCGACAGCACCAACTTTGTAGACCTTGGCGAAATCGGAGACTTCGATGGAAGCCACGGTTTTTCATATGGTGCCTGGATAAAACCCCAAGGAGTAGGTGTGGGAGCGCCGTTTGCTCGAATGAATAGCGGTAACGATTATCGAGGCTATGACATTCATCTGTCGGGCGGAATTATTGAGCCGCATATCATTCACAAATGGCCGACCGATGCGATCAAAGTGCGATCGAAGGAAAAACTGAAGCCCGACACATGGCAGCACGTATTCATCACATACGATGGATCCGGAAAAGCAGCTGGCGTGAAAATTTACGTTGACGGCAAGTTGTGGGGATGGGATGTCGAGCAGGATGGGCTGGCTGGCACCATTAAATCACAGGGACCGTTTTATCTTGGTCGCCGCAACGGAGGTTCTCATTACACAGGCCTTGTCGACGACGTGCGGGTTTACGGTCGAGTTCTGGCCGAATCGGAAGTGGCGTCATTGGCTGGAAATGATGTGATTACACCGTTGCTGGCAAAAGCTGCGGCTGATCGTTCAGGGGACGAGAGCAATGTGCTGCGGACTCACTATCTGAACGTAATTGACGAACCATACAAAGCCGTGACGGGGAACATTTCGAAGTTGTCGGGGAACATTGCCGAACTTCGCAAGCCGGTCGTTAACGTGATGATCATGACTGATGTCCCAGCAATGCGTGAGACGTTTGTGTTGGCTCGCGGCGATTATGCTTCGCCTTTGAAAGATCGAGCAGTGCAGCCAAACGTGCCAGCCGCCTTGCCCGCTCTTCCAGCCGGAGTAACTTCCAATCGTTTGGGGCTGGCCACCTGGCTGATTCAGCCGAATCATCCGTTGACGTCTCGAGTTGCCGTGAATCGGTATTGGGCCATGTTGTTTGGCGAGGGCATCGTTCGATCACTGGAAGATTTTGGTGCTCAAGGCGAATGGCCGAGTAATGCCGGGTTGCTGGACTGGCTGGCGGTCGACTTTGTCGAATCCGGCTGGGATATCAAACGTTCGATCAAGCAGATGGTGATGTCGTCAACGTATCGCCAATCGTCAGCGTTGACGGCCGACAAGCTGGCAACGGATCCGGAAAACCGGTTGTTGTCACGTGGTGCTCGATTTCGTCTGCAGGCAGAATTTGTTCGCGACAATGCTTTGGCTGCCAGCGGTTTGCTTGTTCCCGAAATCGGCGGTGCCGGAGTAAAACCGTATCAGCCGGAAGGGTTGTGGAACGAAGTCAGCCTGGATGGCAATCTGCGTTTTGTGGCGGACACCGGTGATAAGCTGTATCGGCGATCGATGTACACGTATTGGAAAAGATCATCGCCGGCACCTTCGATGACAATCTTTGATGCTCCAACGCGTGAAAAGTGTTCGTTGAAAAGATCACGCACGAACACGCCGCTGCAGGCACTTGTGACGATGAACGATCCACAGTTTGTCGAAGCTGCCAGAGCACTAGCAGAATCAGCCATGCAGAATGGTGGTCAATCACTCGAACAGCAGATCGGCTTTGCTTACCGTTCCGCCGCCGGAGTGAAGCCGACATCCGGAGTTCAGGCAATATTGCAGGAAGCGTTTCATGAAGAACTGGATCGCTTCCGCGCAGATCCGGAAGCGGCGGCGAATTTTCTGGCGATCGGAGAGTCTAAACGCGACGAGTCTCTGGATGCCGCGACTCATGCTGCAATGACTGTGGTGACCAGCATGATCTTGAATCTGGATGAAACACTGACTCGCGGCTAAACATCGAATTTGTCGGCTATCTGCCGTACTCAGTTACAGGATGCTCAAATGGCTTCACCTTCAGATCTTCGTCAAGCGCTGTTGAACACTCAGGCGCTGATTTCTCGCCGCGATCTGCTGGCAAATACTGGGCGTCCTCTGGGAGCAGCGGCTCTGGCTTCTCTGCTCGGCGGCGAAACTGCGACGGCCAGGGACACTCTATCGACCGCGGTTGCTAATGGAGGCCTGCCGGACCTGCCGCATTTTGCTCAGAAGGCTAAGCGAGTTATCTACCTGTTTATGTGTGGCGGCCCGTCGCATATTGACACCTGGGATTACAAGCCGGAAGTTCGCAGTATTCACGGTCAGGAACTGCCGGAATCGATTCGTAACGGTCAACGCATCACAACGATGACTTCCGGGCAGAAAGCGTTTCCATGTGTGGCACCGATGTTTAAGTTCGGGCGTCACGGACAAAACGGAACGTGGGTTAGCGAAATTCTTCCACACACAGCCAAGCTGGTGGATGACATTACTCTGGTGAAGTCGGTTCATACGGAAGCGATTAACCACGATCCGGCGATTACGTTTATCAATACCGGCGTTCAGCAACCAGGCAAGCCCAGTATGGGAGCCTGGGTTAGCTACGGTTTGGGCAGTCCTAACCAGAATCTGCCGTCTTATGTTGTGATGATTTCGAAGGGGCCCGGACAAAAGCAGGCGCTCTATAGTCGATTGTGGGGCAGTGGTTTTTTGCCGTCGCTGCATCAGGGAGTTGCCTTGCGAGCTGGTAATAGTCCGGTGTTGTATCTGAACGATCCGGCTGGCATCGATCGTTCAACTCGCCGCCGAATGCTCGACCGGATTTCTGCAATCAATCAGGAAACGTACAGCAACTTTGGCGATCCGGAAACGCTGACACGAATTGCTCAGTACGAAATGGCGTTTCGAATGCAGACATCGGTCCCCGGGCTGATGGACATTGCATCGGAAACGGCAGAGACGAAAGCTCTGTATGGTCCGGATGTTGATACCCCGGGGTCGTTTGCACGCAACTGTGTGATTGCTCGAAAGCTGGCCGAACAGGGTGTTCCGTTTGTGCAACTGTTTCATCGGGGCTGGGATCAACACGGTAGCCTGCCGAAGCTGATTCGCGGTCAGTGCGAATCGATCGATCATCCGATTTATGGGCTGATCACCGACCTGAAACAACGTGGCATGTTTGAAGATACTCTGATCGTCTGGGGCGGCGAATTTGGTCGCACCATTTATTCTCAGGGAACGTTGACGGCCGACAATCACGGCCGCGATCACCACGGACGATGTTTCACGATGTGGATGGCCGGAGCTGGAATCAAACGCGGGTTCGAGTTCGGGAAGACTGACGACTATTGCTACAACATCGTCGAAAATCCTGTGCATATTCGAGATATGAATGCGACGATTCTGAGCCAGCTTGGGATCGATCATAACCGGCTGACGTTCCGCTATCAGGGGCTCGATCAAAAACTTACGGGTGCCGAACCAGCTGCCGTCGTGCAGGATATTCTGTCGTAATAAGTGCCTCGCCTAATTCCAGGCTGCGTCACATTGCTGGTCAGCGGATACGCAACGCATGAGCCGCAATTCTGATGTGCTGGCTTTCCTTCGAGGTTATTGGCGATGTTGGAAACATGTGTTTGGTAGTGTTATGGACTGACAATTGGCTGAGCCGACGCAAGTTCGCTTAATGTATTCGCATCTGTATCCTGCGACAGAAATCGAACAGAACCGTCGGCCATCAATACATTCGCTCCGTTTGAATGAGCATTCGAACCGTTCCGGCTGCTATGCTCTCGGCGGTATGAGCTTGTTGCATGTGTAGTGGTGTTTTACTGATATCGATATCCTGAGGTGTCGTCCAAATAATTTGAGTTGCGTGCGATTCGAACGCCATCAATGTATTAGCAGTCCCTTTTTGGATGTTTGGGATTGTTAACGAGACGCCAGCCGTACTCGGGAATATTGAGCCGGGGCCTGTAGGCACCATGTACGACGTCAGACCAAATCCTTCGGCGGTTTTTAATTCCGGCTGAGCTGGGCATTGAAGTTCCCTGACCGTCTGATATTTTAGTGATTGGTTTGTGGGGGAATCCCAGGTTTGGTTGGTGTCATACCTGTCGAACAGATGTTTTCTGTCGAGCAACGGTAGCAGGGTAACTCGCCAACTAACTGGTGGCCCCTTGATCTCCGAATTTGGCAGAGGCCCACTGGAAACCGGGAAACGACCGTGGCTTTCGTGGCTTTCGTGGCTTTCGTGGCTTTCGTGGCTTTCGTGGCTTTCGTGGCTTTCGTGGAATTCATGAAATGCCAGCCCGATTCGCTTCAGATTATTTCTGCACTGAGTCCGTCGCGCGCATCCGCGTGACTGTTCCAGCGGAGACATGAAGAAGAGCAATAGCGCAATCGATATCACCACGATCACCACAACGTGCTCAGTCGCCTTGCCGTATTGTTTCCAGATGACACCGCTGGCAAGGTCTCGTCGAGCAGTCGTAAGACCTCGGATGCACGATGATATGCAGACGGCTGCGCCGAACAAAATGTCGTAGGAGCCTCGATTGATCGCGCTTGAAATTCCGATCAACAGCACCGGAAGCAGTAGAACGGATAGTACCAGCCAAGACCGAGATGCAGCAGGGTATTGTGTTGGCCGCTGCCGCACCGCCAAAAAGATGATGGTCGTAATTATCGTCGTTAACACGCTGATGCCAATGAATGGATTCCAGGCAACGCTTAGTGTTTCCGCCAGCCTGTGATGCATAAGTTTGGCGGCTGTAACAGTGGTTTAAAAAGTCGTGGCATTATGTCTGCGAACGAGGCAACTGTCCCGCGCAGAACTGCCGGGCGCTAGCACGTTCTACATAGTACCGCTTGTTCCCTGGATTGGTCTGTGAAATCCACTGAAAACGCATTACGGAAAGTCTCTTCAGGTTTTCTGTCATGTCCGAGATCTTGGGTGAAAGAGTGGATCTGACGACAGATATTCGAATCAAAAACTAAGGGATAGATACAAACAAATTATCTCAATTGGCACCGTCGCAATTATTGCCGTTGGCTGGCCGATGTTGTTTTCTCAATGATTTCGAATCTCAGCAACCGCCAAATGACTTTGGCATTCGGCGGCCCTTTTTTGTCGCGACGTGTGCGAATTCAGTTTGTTCGATACTGGAGCCTGTTGCTTTGTGCACTGTTAGAGAGCGATGTTTGCAAAGAAGTCGTCCCAAAGTCTGCCGGGCTGTTGCAGTTCAGATTCGGCAGGTACAGTGACGGAAGTTGTACTTGCGTTGGGCGATAGGCCCGTTGGTTGAGTGATTCATGGCTGACTCCCCGTAATTGAATGAGCCGGAATGTTTGGCTTGCACTGACTTCAGCGGACAGACGCAGCCTTTGTTACACGTTGTTTGGAGATATCTTATTCCACCGTTTGGATTAGCCCACATTCACTCATAAGCTGAGCTTCAGGGTGGTCGCAAAGATCGCGTTTTGTCCGATATGCTCTGTTTCGGACGAGCCCCGAACGGACATGTGTTTTTGTGAATTGCTCTAACGGGGCAGGTGTTTCAATGGACAAAGTGGCAATTTTTGTGGACGTACAGAACGTCTACTACACCGTGAAGGAATCGCAAGGCTGTCACTTCGACTATAAGTCGTTTTGGAACCGCGTTACGGCCGGAAGAACGGTAGTCGTAGCCTTTGCGTATGCGATTGATCGCGGAGATGTCCGACAAATTCAGTTTCAGCAGATACTTGAATCAATTGGCTTTCAAGTCAAGTTAAAGCCATTCATTCAACGTCGCGATGGTTCGGCGAAAGGTGATTGGGACGTCGGAATCACTTTGGATATGATTGAATTCGGCTGCAAAGCCGATGTGGCAGTCCTTGTTTCGGGCGATGGAGACTTTGATCTTGCCGTGAAGAAACTGCGAGAAGCTCACGAGGTTGAAGTTGAGGTCTACGGGGCCAAAAAACTGACCGCAGCATCATTGATCAACGCGGCGACACGATTCGTTCCGATTGAAGGTGACCTGCTGTTGAGGTAGGTCGAGAGTGCAATATGCTGAAATTCGCATTGTCTGGATGAGTGTTAGCTGCGCAGTGTTTGAAGAACTGCAGCTGATCGAAACTTCGTAAACAAAAATTGAAGTCTCGTCGATCTATCTTCCGGTAGGTGAAGAATCACAGCATTCTGTGTCCGGCTTTGAAAGGTCGCGCATGTTAGCCATCGCATTAGGATCTGTGGTTGCGCTTAGGGCAAACCAAAGTCGGTTGCGCCGACGGATGAAATGGTTATTGATTTTTGGCGGCGCGATTTGTGTTTCCATCTATGGGTTCAGGTATTTCTGGCTTGAACATCCGATAGGATCAGGGCCAGCCGGACCAGACGTGGCAATGGCTCTGTTTGAATTACCGTGGAGCGACCAGGATGTGCTGTTGGTTGGTTTGGGAGACAGTATTACGGATGGCCTGGGTGCGATTCCGACTTCCAGGTCGTACTTTAATCGGCTTGTGCAAACAACCGATGGCGATGAGTTGCCTGGGATCTGTCTTTCAGCCGTGCTGCCGAATCTGCGGCACAACAACCTTGCTCGTAGTGGCACCACATCTCTCGAAAATCTTGAGTACCTTGTACCTGAACTCTCCATTCAGTCTGAGCAAACGTTTGGTATCGTCGTTATGACGACAGGCGGCAACGATATCATTCATGGCTATGGCCGTCAGGCTCCGAAAGAAGGAGCGATGTATGGGGCCACCCATGATAAAGCCCTGCAGTGGATTGCAAACTACCGAAAGCGATTAAAGACGACGCTGGATGAAGTCGATTCTCGATTCGCTGGCGGATGTGATATTTTTGTTGGCAATATCTACGACCCAACAGACGGAGTGGGCAATGCGGTTACCGCCGGGCTTCCTCGCTAGCCGGATGCGTTGCGAATCCATGACGACTACAATTCAATCATTGCCGAAGTCTGTGCAAAACGCGGCAACGTGCATCTTGTTGATATTCGGTCTACGTTTCTTGGCCACGGAATATATTCGCGCCAGTTCTGGAACCAACATTACCGTTCGGCGGATCCCACATATTGGTATTGGGACAACTTTGAAGATCCAAACAACCGGGGCTACGACGCGATTCGGCGGCTGTTTTTAAACGAAATAGCCAGCGTTGTTCCGCAAAGGCTGAACAAGCTGGCCAATTGAGTTTGTTGAAGGGCAGGGGCGTTATTTATTTAACGCGAACCAGTTTCATGAGTCGGCCGGATACGTTCCAGTCCTGCACGTATAGATTCCCGTCTTTATCCCAGAACGAACCGTGCGTGCCGCTGAAGATGCCTTCGACCCATTGATCCTGTGGGATTCCAAAGCTGCCTCCTTTTGCGGGGTCCGGGTTGTTGCCAAGCACTGAAATGATTGTGTTGTTCTTGTTCAGAATCACAAGCCGGCCATGCAGATCCGGCACAGAAACATAGTCGCCCTGAACAGACACGGAAGTTGGCATTCCCAGTCCGGTGATGACTTCTTCAATGTAGTTGCCATCTAGGTCATAGTGTAGCAGGCGGCCTTTGGGTTGATGGTTTCGGTCGCAGATCAAAAGGCGTGGCGGATCGTATCGAGTATCCAGAGTCATGCCGTGAGCCGTGTTGAATTGTTTCAGATCGTTACCTTTTTCGCCGAAGTGCATCAGGTACTTGCCGGTTTTGTCGAACTTGAAGATGTGATTGCTGGCATATCCGTCTGAAAGAATAATGTCGCCATTCGGAGCAACTGTGATGGCAGTTGGATTGAACTTGGTTAGTTTCAGTCCTGATTCTTCCGGGAATGGCAGTTTTAGAACGATGTCGCCGGTTTCTGCGCTGAACTTGATGCCTTCTGCGTTGGCATTGCGCGCGCCATAAATGAATTCACCCGCTTCTTCATCGCGAATCTCCATGTCATGAATGTTGGAGTATTCATCGCCCAGGAATCGGCGGACGACTTTGCCGTCCGGCGAAAATACAAACACCCCCAAGTTGGCACTCGTGTAAATGTTGCCTGATTTGTCGATAACGACGGCTCCATGAGTTGAGCCGATAACAGACTTTCCATCTTCATCCAGACCCCAGCCGGGAACGGTGTCGAAGGTCATCGACCCACAACCCATTCGCACCGGCTGAGCATTTTCTGCAGCAGAGGCCGGCAGCGAAATGCTGAGCACAAGTGCAGCCACGATTGACATCGAACAGTGATTCATAGTCTGTTTTCCCGGTTGGTAGTTGATTGACACAAAGCTGTCGGGCACGAAGATCGCGTTGCCAACGTGTAGGGCAACGCATCCGCAGAGTAGAACATTCCGGCCGTATTGCTAGTATCCGGTCGCTTGGTACATATTTTAACCGGCTGAAGCATGACACTGGTTAATCCAGTATCCGGCAGAAAAAAGTGTTGCGAAAGCTAAGGTGAGATTGAACTCGCGGATTCGGTTTCGTTAGCCGGTTCTGTCTTAGTCGCTGTGAAGAGTTCCTTCAGGCGTTGAGTATCGTGTTCGCTCCAGTCTTTTGGGGCGGTGACGGCGATCCAGGCATCAATGTAATTTGCGGGAGCGTAGTTGTGGCCGTATCCAATTGGCACGCTTGTGGCCATCGGCAGGTCGAATGCGATCTGCAGGCACGTGATGATGGGATACCATTCAAGGTGCGGCGATACGTCCGGGCCGCGTTTACCGATTAGCCATTCGGGTTTTTGAAACATCAGATCGGGCGAAAAGAAGACCATTGGATCGCTGGCATATTCAATGTAGACGCTCCGCATCGGCCCCCAGCGCTTACCATTTGCTAATGAGCTACCTTTTTGTGCGGTAAATCGCACCATAGCGCCGTCGCGAAATTCGGGCAGAAAAGCGGGAGTGCCTTCATTTCGGCCTTTGGTAATAGTTGACCACTGCGTACTTGGAAAAGGTGGTCCGCTCCAGACGGCACCGTGAATGGGGTCCTCGAAAATCGTGAACAGGTCAGCAGACACTTCCGAGCCCAATGATCCGAGACTTAGACCTTGCAGATACAACCGGGGTCGGTTGTTTTTGGGTAGTGTTTTCCAGTGGTCGTAGATTTCGTCGAACAGAATTCTAGCTGCTTCTCGTGATCTATTTGGATCGACAATAATCGTCAGCCAGCTTGGCAGATAGGAATATTGCATGCTTACAATGGCCGTGTCGCCGGCATGTAGGTACTCAAGTGGATTGACAGCGCTGGGGTCCAGCCAGCCAGTGCCAGTGGGAGTCGCCACCACAAGCAATGACCGTTCGAAACCGCCGACGCGTTTAAGTTCTTCCAGGGCAAGTCGGGCTCGCAGTCGCAGATTGGGCCGGGATCTCAAGCCAACATAGACACGCAGTGGCTGTTGAGCCTCGATGCCGCAGAAGTCTGAGAGTTGATCGCAGGTTGGACCGCCGACGACAAAGTTCTTGCCTCGCCGCCCGATCGAATCCCAGGGAATCAATGATTCCGCGCTGCCAGACGCCGAAGCCAGCGTGGGCTGTTCGACACCCTCGTCAATGAGGCCGTCGACTCGAGCAAAAAACGTATCGGCAGCACTCAGCAGTTTTTTTGCAAGCACGCCATTTACGACAAAAACAAACAGAATTCCCACCAAAATACTGCTCAGTACGTAAGAGAACCGTCGAGGCAGAAAACGGTTCAGGCGATCGGCAAAGAACGAACAGGTTTTCACCACCAGTCTGACGGTCGCAATCAGCGTTGCTCCGAAAACAAGGGCGATCAGAGCAGTTCGATACGGGTCTGCACTTTCGAGCGGTTCCATTTCCATCAGTTCGCGGATGGAATTTTGCCAGAACGTCATTTGTCTCAGGAACGCAAAAAACACCAACGCGGCGCAGACGGCCGAGATTCGTTTTGAGACGCGTTCCAGTTTCTCGCCAGGGCCCGGCAGTTCCAGAAACAGCCAAAGCCAGACCGCGAATATTCCCAGACCGTATCCTACGGCAAGGGCGAAGCCGGACAGCAAGCCCTGAACAACAAAGTGTCGGGGCAGTAGTGATGGTGTCACCGAAGCGGAAAAAAACAGAGTCGCGAAGACCAGCCCGACAAAGGAAAACGATTTCCAATACCGACCCGCCCACAGCGTCGCGTGCGTTCCAAGTGTTTTGACAGAATCCTGCATCGCGGTACTGTAGCCGATTCGCCGTCATTTGCTCATTTAGCGAATTCGATGTTCGGCAAACTTCTGATTTCTGATTAAAGCGGTCGTGGACGATCGCTGTGCTTCACCGCAAAAGCAAGCGGTGAGGTTTTTGCCTCACCGCTTGTTAATCAACACACGAGTCGAGGTCGGCATGGGTTAGTATCGTCTACCGCCACCGCCGTACCCACCGCCACGTGGTTCACGAGGCCGGGCTTCGTTAACTACGATCTGGCGACCATCAAGGTCGGAACCATTCAGAGCTTCGAGAGCTTCGATGGCTTCGTTGCCCCCGTCTCCATTTCAACGAATCCGAAGCCTTTCGATCGGCCAGTTTCCCGGTCAGAAATGATCTTCGCTGAAATTACAGTACCAAACTGAGCGAAGGCCTGTTCCAGACCTTCTGACGTGGTGCCCCAAGCGAGGCTATCTACAGAAATGTTCTTACTCATCACGTAGCTCGAGCTTCACAGCTCAAGAACCACAAATGCACTACCTTCACAGAATGGCAGAAAAAAAAACCAGCCTCGCTAACACAACCAGTTGAATTTTCAACTATGCCAGACAGCTGTCTTCAATGCCTCGTCAAACTTGCTACCGTGATTTCCCGGACTGCTCTTCTTCCGCAAAAATAGAGCAAGCAAGTTAACCGGAGATCGCCGAATACCAGACGCAAATGCACACGGTGGTCGGCTTGAATTTTGATCCAAAATTCACAACGAGCCAGCTTATAAGTTACTCTACGAATTCAAAATAGGTTTCACAATATGTACTCAGAGTGATACATAACCCGGCTGAGAAAAGTTTTGTTTTGTTCAGTTGGTAGGTTGACGAGCCAGGCGAAACGACATGCGTTCCGCTCCATTTTATTTCTTCAGCACGAAACATTTGTCCGCATGAATACTTCGAGTGATTTAGCTCAAGCTGCCGCAAACTTAGAAATCAGTGCGATCATTCAACGGCGGCGTTCAATCAAGCCGGAGCAGTTTTCGTCCAGGCCTGTGGCGGACGAAATGGTTTGGGAAATGCTTCGCAACGCCAATTGGGCGCCGACTCATGGATTGACGGAACCCTGGAGGTTTTTTGTCTACACGGCCGCGGCAAAATCTTTGCTCGGAAATACTCTGGCTGAGATCTATCAACAAATAACTTCTGCAGATGAATATAAGCCAGCGAAGGCAGACAAGTTTCGCACGAACGCTGCAAGGTCATCTCATTTGCTTGTTATTGCGATGAAGAGACAGCCTTCCGGGAAAATTCCTGAGGTGGAAGAAATCGAAGCGGTCGCCTGTGCCGTGCAGAATCTACACCTGACTGCGACGGCCTTGGGCGTGGGCGGTTACTGGTCGTCCGGAAACGCGATCTGCAGCGATGAACTTCGAGATCATTTGGGTCTCGAAGAAAAAGACCGAGTGCTGGGATTGTTCTACCTGGGTTACCCGGAATGCAACTGGCCAGCGGGAGTTCGTAAACCCGTGGAGGATAAAGTCGTCTGGCATGCTGGTGAATAGCGAGCGTGAATGCGATCCCGCTTCCCTCAATAGCCTGGTTGTGTTTTGTTCGTTTTGAATGGTCTCGCTTTCGTTTCCTCTGTCTGCCGTTGTTTGTGATTCACCATTAGTTATCGGGATTGAATAGACAAATTCAGAAGTTCGTGAACTCTATGGCAGGGAGAACCTGTTTCGGGGTATTGGGATATGTGCATTCGCCATCAAGCATTATTTGCCAAACGGTTGATCGCTGGGTTCAGCGATGCAGTTGTGTTGCGTGGTGTGGTTATGGCGGTGTTGGCGTGTATCGCTGCAGTCTGTCAGGCTCAGGGCGGCTGGCCGGGTGTTCGTGGGCCAGCATTTGATGGGCATGCAATCGACACTGATCTTCAGGATGCCTGGCCCGAAAATGGGCCACCCGTCTTATGGACGCGCAAACTGGGGCAGGGCTATTCTGCTTTTGTTGGCGAAGGAGATCGGGTCTTTACTCAGTCGCAAAACATGACTGGTCAATACCTGTATTGCCTGGAAGCTGACACTGGTGAAACAATCTGGGAGTATCGATACGATTGGCCGTACGAATCGGCAGGCGTGTATCCGGGACCAAGGTCGACGCCGACTCTGTATCAGGGCCACGTGTATTTCACATCGCCTGATGGATTGCTCGGGTGCCTCAATCAATCGAACGGTGGCCTGGTGTGGTCTGTTGATCTGCAGGCGACGTATGGGATTGAAGGTTGTGACTTTGGTTATGCGTGCTCTCCCACGTTGATTGATGAAATGGTGATCCTGCCCGTTGGGGGGCTGGACGCAGGTGTTGTGGCGTTCAAAGCCGATTCGGGCCGCGAGTTATGGCGATCCACAAGTGAACCGGCCAGCTATACGCCCGCCTATCCCATCGAAGCCGAAGGCGAACGGTTGGTGATCTGCTACATGCAAAACTGTTTACTGATTCTCGATCGCGAAACAGGCAACGTGCGGCGAACTCTGGATCTGTCGCAGGGATACGACGAACATTCGGCGTGGCCTATCTACAACGAACCATTGTTGTGGCTGTCGGCTCCGTTTCGTGCTGGGTCTTATGCTCTGGATTTGTCAGAACTGAAAGACCCGGCTAAGGAGCTCGAACGTGCATGGACGTCTAAGATGATGTCTAACGACGTTTGTTCAAGTGTGTTCGTCGCTGGCTACGTATACGGTTTTGACATCTTTGATGTGCAGTCAAAGACACATCGCCCCTCGCGAGGAATTTTTCGCTGTCTGGAATTTTCAAGCGGACTGGAAACTTGGTCGAACGGCACGGGACAGCCTCGACGAAGCAGCAACACGGAAGATTTTGTCGGCGAAATCGGGCAAAGCGGGATCATCGCAGCCGATGGGAAGTTGGTTGTTCTAAATGAACTTGGAGAATTGATTCTGCTGAAAGCTGACCCGTGTGAATGCGTTGAACTGGCCCGCTGTTCTGTTCTGAGTGGCGAACTGACATGGACTGCTCCGTGCCTCCATCGCGGTCGAGTTTACGTGAGAAACCAAAGTCAGGTTGTTTGTGTTTATATCGGCGCGGGGCATGACGCTCCTGCCCATGCAACTTTACGAACCAGCGATCTGCCGCAGCGGCAGTACTATAATCTTGCCGCAGCAATTCTGGCGGTCGAACCGGAATACGCCTTCGATATTCCTCACCGACGATGGCTGATACTTTGGTACTTCACATGTCTTGGTGGGCTACTGTTGTCCAGAATGTTGGTTGGAACGCTGCATCGCGGGGCTTCGGTTGGTGATTCGCAGTCAGCGATTGTGTTCTGCGTTGCGTTTGTGCTCGGAGCATTGGGCACAACGTTGCTGGGGCGATTGACGGGCGAGTTCGTTTTCACCTGGCCGATGTGCCTTTACGCCGCGTTGGAATTTGTCGCGAGTCCCCAATTAAACCGTGAGCGAACTTCTGCGAGAGGGCTAAAAGCTGTGCTTAAGCGCCGAGTGCCGCTTGCCGTTTTTTTGGTTGTGTGCGTGATGTACTTCCTGATATGCCGTCGCCTGAGTCTCGTATTCGAGTGGGCGTTTCTGGTGGGATTCGTGGGAGCGTTGCCGGTAGTCTGGTTCGCTCGCAGGTTTCAAAGACTTCAAGGTCGCTGGTCGAACACCCTGTCGTTCGCAAACACCCTCGTCGGGTTCTCAGCGTTCTACGGTGCCACCGTGTTGTTTTTGCATTCACGATATTAGAGACTCATTTACCTGCCGTGTCAGACTGGCACATTGAATCGATGTTGGAGCAAATTTAGATTCGCGCGGCGAATGAGTTACTGTCAAATGTTGTGTTTGACGAAAGTTGTTCAGGCGACGATTTCGGTTGGAATTGTAGTGGTGTGTGAGGGTTTGTGGTCTTCTTCCTTGAGTTGATTTTCATTGACTCCGTCGATGAATTTGATGCCTCGCAGAAGGTCCGGGATGTGGTGGTGGCCGCGGAGTTTTCGCCAACCTTTCTCCGCACTCTGAGCCAGCTTGAACATCATCGTCAGGCTGGTTTTGGCACTGCCGTTGCCTTTCGTTTTACGTTGCCTCAGGCGGATTGCGGCGAACGTGCATTCGATCGGATTGGTCGTGTGAATATTCCACCAGTTCTCAGCCGGGAAATCGAAGAACGTCAGCAACACGTCGCGGTCTTTCTGCAGACACTTTTCGTACTTTGCTTCGAAGGTTTTCTCAAACAGGTGAAACGCCTTGCCAGCTTCATCTTTTGTCGCAGCTTTCCAGATGTCGTGCAGCATTCGTTTCGCCTGAGGCTGAATGCTTTTCGGCAATGAGTTGAGCACGTTGGCTGTCTTGTGAACCGTGCAACGCTGTACGCGAGTTGCCGGAAACACCTGCTCCAGAGCCTTCCCCAAAACCAATGCACCATCACCGATCGCCAGTTCCGGCGAGTGCATCAGCCCATTCCCATCACCGATGTCCGTCCGGTCATTTACGTAGTCCAAGACTTCCTGTTCAATGGCTGCTTTCAGCATCTTCTGAGCACCTGCTCGAAGGATCTCGGTCAATGTATCACGTGTAATTAAGTCGCCGGAATCTGTTGCGGCGGCCGTGTCTGCAACGCTGGAATTACTACTCCGAATCACGGGGGGCGTTTCTTTCGAAATGAGTTGTGATCTTTGGTCTTTGATCAATTCATTGCGAAATACGCCGTCTCTTTCAACCTCGCTGCCAAACACAACTTTCTACACTAACTCGGTGGCATTTAAGGAACTGGAAAGCGAACTTGTTGGTGATTACTTCGCTAAGAAATTCCTGGGGCGCGGGCTCGCCAGATTCGACTGGAATTTAGATGGTCGTATGGATTTTTTTGTCTCGAACATACTGCAGCCTGCATTGATTGTGACGAACCATTCTTCAGATTCGGGACACTACGTGAATGTTAAGTTGTGTGGCACAAAGTTAACTCGTGATGCGATCGGTACAGTTGTGAAGGTATCTACGCCGAATAACTCGTGGACGAAACAGCTGCTTGCCGGTGATGGCTTCATGTCCAGTAACGAGCGAGTTTTGCAATTGGGGCTTGGGGGAAGTTCTGAAATTACGTCTGTAGAAGTTCGCTGGCCGTCTGGTGAAATGACTCTTCTTGAAAGGCCACAGGGTGATACCACGTTTCTCGTTGTCGAAGGGCGGGCATCGTCATATGAAGCTGTGCGATGAAGCTGTGCAATGAAACTTGAGTTGATAACTTCGGGCCGAGTTTCGACTTGCTTTTCTTGACTGACGACTGTGACGTCAGTTCCTAGTTTCCTGAAACTCCGCTCAGGCTCATGGCGAAGAATGTTTTCAGGATCCACTCGCCCAGCAGTGTGACGGCTGTGAAGAAGATTACACCGAGAAATGTTGCAACGAATACGGTGGCGTAGAGTTCGTCCATATTGATTCCCTGTGATTTTTTCTGGATCATTGCTCCGAGTCCAGGCTGGCCGGAGCCGACGAAGAATTCGCCGACGATTGCCCCAACGATCGCGGCGCCTCCCGCGATTCTGATTCCGCTGATCAGGTAGGGAAGTGAACTCGGCAGTCTTAGCTTCCAGAGTTCCTGCCACCACGTCGCTTTGTTTAGCCGAAACAGTTCCAGCAGGCAGGCTTCGACCTGCAGCAGGCCTGTCGTCGTGCTGGTGATGATCGGAAACACGCTGATGATCATTGAGATCATAGCGACACTCAGGAATCCTCGCCCGAACGAGATCACAATGATCGGTGCGATAGCAATCACGGGAACCGTCTGCAGCAGAATTGCAAATGGGTAAAAGGTCGTACGGGTTAACTTCGATTGCGAAAAGCCGAAAGCACAGAGCACGCCCAGCAGCGTGCTGCCGAATAGTCCAAGGCATGCGGCGGCGCTGGTTCGCAGTGCGGCAAGAAAAAGCACAGCCGCGTCGTCTCGAATGGCTTTTATGACCGCAATGGGCGAAGGAACAATGATATCCGAAACACCAGTGATCGAAACGGCTGCTTGCCAGCTGATGATCGCAAGCGTCAGAGCCAGCATGGGAGCAAGTACTGACAATGATGAACGAGTTGACATGGATGATGGCTTACCTGGGAATCTGCTCACGTGGCAGGCATCGTTACAGCGGCTGACCGTAGTGCATCGGTGACAGTTGCGACGGCCGAATAAAATGCAGGCATGATTCGAGTCGCTTCCGTTCGACCTTGCGGAAAGCTTATTTCAATGTCTTTGTGAATTATCGATGGTCGGTTGCCCAGCACGATCACGCGGTCACTCATGAAGACTGCTTCAGAAATATTGTGAGTGACCAGAATTGTCGTTAAAGACTGTCGGTCGTGAATACGCCGAACGTCTTCTTCCAGCTGCATTCTTAACAGGTCGTCCAGAGCAGAAAATGGTTCATCCATCAGCAGCAGGTTGGGGTTTCGAACTAAGGCTCTGGCCAGCGAGACGCGCATCTGCATGCCTCCGGAAAGTTCGGAGGCGCGTTTTTTTTTGTCTGCGGAAGTCAGACCGACCATGTGAAATAGTTCATCAATCCGTGAACTGCTGACGGCCGCTGCGTGCTTCCCAAGTTCGCTTGGTAGCCTGACATTGCCTGCACCTGTTCTCCAGGGAATCAGGTTGGCACTTTGAAAGACCATGCCGATTGTTGTCTGAGTCCGGCTGCCTGTTGGTTGAGTGCTGACGGTTCCGGAAGTTGGCGGTGTCAGCCCAGCCACAAGTCGCAGCAGGGTGGATTTGCCGCTGCCCGATGCTCCTACGATGCTTACGAATTCACTTTGGCGAATGGTCAGTTCGGGTATCGCCAGCACAATTGGTGCGGCAGAGTTGTAGCGAACGGAAACGTCGTGCAGATGTACCAGAGTTAATTCCGTGTCGATTGAATTCGTCACGATATCAAAGGCCACAAAAAAGAAAAGCGATGTTTGCAGTGTTGACGGTTTATAGTGGCCTTGTCTGAATATGACACTTCGCTTGCTGTCTATTTTTGCGAACTGAAATTGGTTATTCAGTTCTGCCAGTATTGGAATGCTGTTGAGCGAGGTAGGCCAAAGCGTTCTTCAGGAGTTGATTGAAGTGAACGTTTTGGAAATCATCGATGTGTCCAAGCGAGGTGTAGAAGCTGGTACCGCCGTCCGAACGCGTGTTGAACCAGGCGACGGGTTCGGGAGCTGCATTGTCTATCTGTCCGTTTAAAATGACAGTTGTTGATGCGGCCAACGGGCTCACAACATACAGAGAGCCATTGCCCAGAAGTTGCTTCACATCCACGTTGCTGAACACTGACTGTTGTAAGGACGCGTTTAGCGTTTCTGCTGTGATTGTAGTTTTGGTGCCTGCGCCGTGATGGTTGGAGTAGTTTCCACCAAAGACCTGCCTGTCGAATTCCGGCCAGTCTGCCAGGCCATCAGGAGCCGATTTTCCTCGCAGGCAAAACGCGTGACTTGCCGTGCGAATTCCAGCGACGGGCTTTCCAGCGGCGATGTGTTTTCGCACAAACTGAAGCTGGGCTTCAGGTAGAGTTCTTCGCCGAACGCTCACAAGTAGCAGATCAGCATCTGCAACCGCTTCGATGCCGGGCATGCTGTTTGTGTCGTTGGCATCATCCCAGACAAAGCTGACTCGAAAGTCATGGCCAAGCTGTTCTTTTGCAAACTTCGGCAGCGATTCGTTCGTCTGATATTCTCGTTCTGCGCAAAGCACGACAAGGTGTTTGCGTTTGTCGTTTGCAAAGCGAAATTCATTTCCGCCTATTAAGTCGGTGCTGAGGATCGTTGGGCACCAATACTTTTCAATGTGTTCAACAACAAGATCTGTTCCCGTAAAGTGGCTAACGAATGGAGCTAGTTTAGGGTTATACATGGTGTCTGTCATGTCACGCATTAAGACAACATTTTGTCCCTGCTGCACCATCTGGCGAATGGAAAACGGTCGTCCCAGAACGCATATGTTTGTGTGGACGCCCATGACAATAACGTTGGATATTCCCCGCTGCTTCATCAGATAGAATGCTTCAGCGCTGTCTGTAATCGCGTCATTGTCTGAAATCTCGATGACCGGATGCTGGCGACTCCACGCTCGATAGTTTTTTACTGGCTCATCGCATTCGCAGCCACCGTCGGAATCGTCGATCGGCAAAACTGCCCCTTCGATTGACTTGTCCAGGTGGCACCATTGCTGAAGCGGAATTGCTGTTTCGATTTTGGGTGCTGACTGAGCGAGCTTTCGTTGCGGAGTGTCTTTGTAGAAGTCCAAAGTATCGCTGGGACAGTGAATGATTAAGACGCCCTGTTTTCGAGCGGCCTTGATGACTTCATTCATTCGCGGTGCCATTTCGCCCACGCGAGCTGTGGCTTGTGGACACCAATGCCTGTCCCACATGTCGCATACTACGATGGCTGTTTCGGCCGCCTTCCAATTGGCAGGTGAATTTTCGGTCTGCCAATTTACGCTTTCACTCACAGTTTTGGACCGAGCACGAAGGTTCAGCGTCAGGCTGGCTTCCTCGCTACGCGCTTGAGAAACGCACAGCAGTAGAACTGAAAAAGTGAACCACATTGAGCGATGAGAAAGCTGCTGCATGATGGTTGCCTGTGATGGAGTTTAAAGCGATATTTGTCGTGGCTACTTCACGGGAGTCCACGCGTGTGAGTCGTTGACCAGCTCGGAATAGCCCAGTCTGATGGCAGCCAACAGGTCGTTTTCTTCGGAGAGTGCTCGGCCAGCAAGGTTCGAGATCTCGCCGGGGTCGGTTGTGATGTTGTAAATTTCGAAGTCGGTTAGTTCGGCTGCTTTTGCTTCGGCCAGTGTCGTCGGTGTCAGGTTTTCGCGTTTTGGAAATCTGCCAGCGTTGAGTCGGGCAAGCACTTTCCATTTTCCATGTCTCATCGCGACTCGTGCATCGTTGATGCCGCTGTAATATGCCCAGACCAATGGCTTGGCGCGTTCTGTGCCGGTGCCGGTTCTGAAGAAAGGTACAAGGCTGATGCCGTCGAAGCTTCTGTTTTCAGGCAGAGGTGCTCCGGCAACTTCGCATGCCGTTGGAAGGAGGTCCAGCGCAGATCCGACAACATTGGTAACCTGTCCTGGTTTGATAACGTTGGGCCAGTTGAAGATGCCGGCAACATGAAATCCGCCATCATGAGTATGCAGCTTCATGCCTCGAAGGTAGCTGGTGCTGCCCCAGCTGCGGTTGGCGGTTCGATACCGGTTTAATGTTTCCGGACCGTTGTCGGCGGTGAATACAATCAGCGTATTCTGGCGGACGCTGAGCGTGTCGAGTGCCTTCACGACTTTGCCCACGGCCAGGTCAACGTTATGTACATTGGCATAATATTGTGCCTGATCGGCTGACATACTGACACTGGTATATTGTTCGACAAGTTCAGGCGGCGAGGCAACTGGTTCGTGAGGTTCGTGAAACGGCAGGTAGATGAAGAACGGCTGTTCCGGGTGTTTTTTTGTGTGGTCGGTCGCCCATTTACAGACTTCGTCGGCAGCAATCTGGCAACTGTAGCCTTCAATTTTTCCGACGGGTGTTCCGTTGCGTACGTAGTTGTTGGGATTTTCGTGCGAAGGCGATGCGTTGTTTTGGGTGGCCATCCAGTGATCGAAACCGGCATCGCCGGGTTGAGGCTGATCGGGGCTGTTGAACGCTGCATTGCAGTGCCATTTACCGGCCATGCAGGTGGCATATCCAGCCTGCTTCAGTAAGTTGGCGATTGTGACCTCTGATTTTTTCAGATGGACCTGTTCGCGGGCGTCAGACCTTGGGCCTTTTGATTCAGGAATCCAGTCGTACACGCCAGCTCGGTTGGGACTGCGGCCCGTCAGCAGCCCGACTCGGGAAGGCGAGCACACCGGTGCAGTGGAATAGAAATTTGTAAAACGCAGCCCAGCGTTAGCAAGCTTATCCAGGTGCGGAGTTTTGATGTGCGGGTGACCGTGGATTCCCAGATCGCCGAAGCCCAGGTCGTCGCAAAGGATGACGACGATATTCGGGCGGTCGGTATTTGTAGCTTGATCGGCATAAACATCAGCAGCTCGCTGAGCCATCAGGGCCACGCCGATTGCAAACAGAAAACGGTGAAACATAGATGCGTGTCTTCCTGCTGTTGAATCTATAGCCTGCTGTCTTACCTTAAAATATTAAGTGCAGTTGCTAACCGCAGTTTGTCACAGCTGACTTGCGACTGCCTGAAATTGGTTAAGTTACTTTGTTTTAGTGACGTCCAGAAACTGCTGATAAGCGTCTGCCACTTTTCCGGACTCGGTATCGCCGTTGTGCACAAACATCGCGTAGGTCAGTTGCAGCTTATCCTTGCCCGGAGAAATGGTCACCGGAGATTCCGGTTCCATATTATTGCTGTACTTGTGAGGACCAAACGGGCTGATGGAAAACAGGCCGTAGCTTCGCACATGGTAGCGAGATGGGCGAAAGTTGTGTGGGTGATCCATTAGTGCCACGCCGCAGGTCGCTCCGCCGACTTCGCCGTAATAGTCGATCCAGGGCGAAGGTTTACCCCAGCAATCTTTTTCACCCTTCAGACCTTCGGCGTTGACAATGTGACCGCCCTGCATTTCTCGCATCGTGTGAGCAATTCGGACGGCGAAGAAGCCTTCCTTCGTGTCATAAACAGTCACGTCTTTGTCGACGGCGGCCAGAACGATGTGATACGTCACAAGTCGCGAAGGATAAAACGTTGCGGTCGTCGTTTCTTTCAACAGCGGCTTACCATCCTGCATCCACGTATTGTGAATTATCAGGCGGCCCGAATGATCGTTGCCGGTTGAGTGCTCGACACTATCGCAAACGATCTTTGCTTTCTCGTGCCAGAAGTTAAGTTTTTCGTCATTCACAGAATCGACAGATACCCACACACCCTTGTGGTGGAAATGGTCGGTTCCGTCTTTGGAAGATCCCTGTTCCTTTTCCGTTGGAATAATGTCGCGAAGAACGTTTGTGCCATCCGGGGCACTCACCGGAAACAGGAACGGCTTGTTCCAGTCTTTGCCGTGATTCATCACCGCAAAAACACTGTCGCCGATCAGGACTTCCAGGTGATCGCCGTCTTTTTCACGAAACGTGACTGCCTGAGAAGTTTGGGCGACAACGGAACTAATGAATGATCCCAGCACTGTCAAAAGAAGCAGAAACTGTTTCATGGGTAAATGGCCTCTGTTATGGGAAGTGAAATATTCGGTGTGAAAAGCTGTGGGGCGTGGAAAAAGCTGCGGATGCAGAAGAGTCGCGGGGCTGAGTCGTCGGGGACTCAGGGACTGAGCGATTGCTGGCTGTATTTCTCATTGTGGGGATTTACTCAACATCAATGCTACAAAACCACTTCCAGCGATGCCACAAACTGAGCAACTTCGATGATGACTTGTTTGAACATCTGAAATACAATGCCACAGGTTTAACTGCCTTCGTCGAATTGCAGCGGACACATCAGGAAGTCGGTGCATGCTCGATTTACCTTGAATCTGAGCCTGCTGCGTGACCTACATAAAGCCTCTGGATTGATGGACTCGGAAAAAACAGACAATTCTAAGAGCCCTTCATCGCAGCAGACGCGGTGGAGACGGGCGTTTGTCGCCACGTCAGTGCTCGGTGGGATGCTGTTTTCCGGCGCTGCTATTCTTCCAGTGGCGGTTATGAAGTCTGCTTATCGCGACAGCGTACTGAATTCGAAACTGGAAAAATTCGGGTTTACTGCTGCGTCGGGATCTGGTGCGGGCAGTTGGTTTACGCCAATTGAGTTCGGGAATATCAAAATTTCGGACGAATCCGGCCGCCTGCAACTGGAGTTGAAATCGCTCCAAATGTCGCAATCACTGTTTGGCTTTTTGACGAACGGTGGCGATCTTGGCAAGGTCACCATTATCGAGCCATTGCTGACCGCCACGCTGGACGAAAATGGCCGCCTGCCACTTAAAGCTATCCAGGATTCTCAGGAAGCGGTTCAGTGGGACGCGCAGTTTGAAATACAGAACGCTGCGGTGGTACTGCAGGCCGACTACAGAGAACTTCCTTACATTGATTTGAAGAATATAGACATAAACGGTGCCATTCAGACCACAGACGATGGTCGTTGGCTCACCATTAATTCGACACAGATCTTTGATCATGAATCGCTGTCGGAATTGCATACCGAACAAAATCTGGCGCTGATTGCTCCAGTGCTGTCCCAGTCGACGGCTTTGGTTGGACAGGTTTCCGTAAACATGGAGCCCGTGAAAATACGATTGGACGGCGATGCTTCTTCGCCACGATCGATCCGTGGGACGGCCGTGTTTCATGAAGTGAATGCTCGCCTAAAATCACAATGGGCGGCGGCCATCAGCCAGATGCTGGGACGTGTCGCGGGGCAAAATGTACCCGATCGACTGCAGATTACGAGAAATTCAACGGTGGCCTTTAGCGTTGACGCCAAGGGAATTCACCACCATGGGTTGGTGTTTTTGTTGCCTGATATGGCCGCTCAAATGCGAATTGAATCGTCAGGAGTTGTCGGATTAGACGAAACTCTTGACTTGGTTCTCGCACTGCAGTTGCCGCAAATTGTTCCGAGCAACGCCATCATGACGGTTCTGGCCAAGATGGTTAGTAATCCGTTTCAGTTGCAGATCAAAGGGACCGTCGCTGAGCCTAAACTTATCACTCCACCGGGATTTTCGCTGGTCGATCAGCTTTCTTTGAACGTTGCTCCGGAAAGTTACACGGAAGAACCTCCACCGGTTTCCAGCGCGGTGATGGATTTGATTCGAAACGTTTCTTCGTCGACCACCGGTACGGCCTCTGAGAACCTGCCGGGCGAGATTTTGGGATTGATTCGGTCAATTCAAAAAGCGAAGGGAAATGCTCCTCCTAAGGAAAAGCCACCTCGCCGTAACAAGAATCGTAAACACGACTTGCCTCAATAAATCGCTGTTGAGTTCTTGGCTTTCGATGACGCTGATACCTGTTGAATAAGACTTTTTTTCAGTTTGGCTCCGTTTACGACGTTGAGCTGCGTTTTATCGTGGCAAGGTACAATTTCCTGCAGCAGGAATTGCCGGCGGCGCTGTTCTATGGAGCATGTTTTGCCCGTTCAGGTGGGTTCACTGTTTCGATTCGTCTTGACCCGTTTTTGTAAATTCACTTAGAACCTCTTCAATGAGGTCGTTCTCGCGACGTCATTGCCCCCTCAATTATCCGCGCATTGTTCTCTCCTGTCTCAATTTGGCAATCACTGCCGTAATTCTCTCTCCTTTCTCATCACTTCTGGTTTGTGTCAATAATTGAAGCTCCATCGGGCACCGCAGTATCGCGATTCCGCTGGGCCGCTGTTGATTACGAATCTGAATGGGCATACTTCCAGATGACCATGAAAAACTCTGGATTCATATACCGCTTCGGCAGCATGCTTTTTGTCGTGCTGTTGATGACTGGCTGCCAGGCGACTCCCAACTTTTACAAGGCGGAGTCCATGCCGAAGGGGCTCGCGGTGATTCCTCAGGCGAATCCTCAGGAAGTCGATCTGTCGCGACTCGCGGGTGCTTCGGGCAGCAGCGAAACGATCGGTCCCGGCGACGTGCTGGAAATATCGATCGCCGCCGGTCTGGGCAAAGATGATCAAATTCTGATTCCCGCCCGAGTCGGCGACGATGGCGCTGCGAACCTGCCGGACATTGGTCGGGTTCAGCTGGCTGGATTTGAACCACAGGCGGCTGAATCCTTAATTCGCATGGAAGCGATCAGTAAAGGTCTGTTCCACAACCCAACGGTTACGGTGTCAATGACACACAAGAAGATGAACCGCATTCGAGTGCTTGGTGCGGTTAAGGAACCTCAGGTTTACGAACTTCCACCGAGTGCCAGTGACGTTGTTTCGGCCATCGCCGCGGCTGGCGGTTTGGCTGACAATGCTGGTGAAAAAGTTGAAATTCGAAATCCAGGCCGTCGCGGGGCAGCAAAAGAACCGTCAGTGGCTAGTGGATCCGAAGCACCTTTTTCAACGATCAGTGCTTCTGCAGAAGGCGATTCTGCGGAAGCAAGCGGCGGAATGAATTCCTACAGCATCAATCTTGTATCTGCAGCATTGTCTGGCACCAACAGCTACAACATTCAGGATGGCGGTGTGGTGATGGTCGAAAAACGTGACCCGGCACCGTTGCAGATCGTAGGGCTGGTTCGAAAGCCGGACACTTACGAATTTCCGATTGGAAAACCAATTACTGTGCTGGGTGCGATTGCCAAGGCCGGCGGTCTGAACAATCAGTTGGCGGATAAGGTATTTATTATTCGGCCGCTGGCCAATGCGGGTGAACGAGCATTGATTCAGGTCAGCATTCGCAGAGCCAAACGAAATCCCAAGTCAGACATAGTGCTTGGCCCGGGCGATATTGTTTCGGTTGAACACACTTCTGCGACCGTGATGATGGAAGCCCTGCAGTTGGTCCGATTTGGTATCTCTGGTTCGGCCGGCTTGTTCTAAAGTTCAGCAGCTGACACTCCAACTCAATTCGCAACACGGCAGGAAGCCGGACTTTATGACATCTCCTCAAGGTAACATCGCAGGACTCGAAGCCGGAGGGCAGGACGCTCTGGCGACAACGCTGCATTCTGTGGCTCGTTTCATGAGAACGGTTCGGCTGCGAAGCGGTATCCTGCTGGCCTGCCTGGTGGTTTCCGGAATCCTTGGGGCCATCTACTACATCACAGCACCTCGAATTTACCAATCGACGGCGTCGTTGTACGTGGTGAAGATGGACAGCGTGACCGAAGATCGTGCTCAGGGAGCAAGCGATCCGTCTCGCAGCATGCCCACCTTCCGCCGATTGATGAGCAGCGAAGAAGTCATGCAGCGAGCACTGGCACTTCTTCCTGAACGATATAAAGGTGGCTTTGAAGAAATGACGGATGCCGAAGCCGCCATGTTTATTCAGGCATCGCTGGCTGTGTCGTCTGAGTTCAACACGAATGTACTTGATCTGAAATATCGCTCAGAGAATCCGAAAGTCGCGGCGGCCGTTCTGGCAGCAGTGTTGGCTGCGTACGAAGGCTTCATGAATGACGTAAACAAAGGTTCGTCAGATCAGAATCTGGAACGACTGCGTGAAAAACTGGACGAAGTCACGGCTGACCTGCGATCCAAACAAAACTACCGCAACGAATTAATTGCTTCTGCTCCGGACCTGATCGGCAGTGGCGAAAACATGTTGAATGTGGCCGAAGAAAAAGTGAGACTTCTGACTGCTCGTCAGTCGGATGCACTTCAGGAAATCGCAGATGCCAAGTCCAGCGCGGATGCATTGATGGCCGCCATTCGCAATGACGAAGATATCATGCGATTTGCCGGTGAAGAAGGACTGCAGATGCTTGAACAGTCTGTGGGGATTGGCGGTCGGAATTCGATTTACGCTGGTAGAGCAGAAGAAGAGCTAACAGATCTGAAGACGGAGCTGCAAGCTGGCCGCCGAAAATACGGTCCCAATAATTCCATTATGATTAACCTTCAGGAACAGATTCGAATCAAAGAAGAATCGTTGCTGCAGATGCCGCTGCGGCAAATTGAAACGGCCCAAAAACAGAGTCGTGATTTTCTTGGCCCGACTTTGATGAACAGCTTTTTACAGCGGTACCGAACAGCACTTCAGGCTGAGCAATCTCTGTTGGCTGAAGTCCGCCGCGAGAAAGCTCACGCTTCTCAACTAACAATGACCATCGGGCAGATCAATGAACTGACGAAGGAAATCGAACGTCTGGACAACCTGCGAGCCAGCATGGATGACCAGATGACAAACATCGGACTAAACCGCGAGACGTTTATTCGAACGGAAGTTTCCACTCGACCGCGTATTCCGACCAAGCCCGTGTCGCCGCGTCTTGTTGTTGTTGGATTTCTGTCGATGTTCTTTGGCACAGTGGCAGGACTCGGCACCATCTGGGTTCTTGACATTATGGATGATCGCTTTCGAACTCCGGAAGAACTGAAGCTGTATTTGAATACTAAGATTCTTACCATGGTCCCGGCCATGGAACAGCTTGATGGTGAAGGCTTCGGGGCTGTTATGTGCAATGCTCGTCCCAACAGTACAGAAGCCGAATCGTTTCGTAGTCTGCGGACGAATCTGGACTTTGCGGCTGGGGATACTGGCCGAATTGTCTGTACCAGTACTGAACCCGGTGACGGCAAGACAACCGTGTCGTCGAATATGGCGGTTGCGTTTGCTCAGTCCGGACGGCGAACTCTGATTATTGACGCGGATATGCGTCGCCCCGGTCTGTCGACGCTGCTCGAACTGCGTGATAACCTGGGACTGTCAGTCATTCTTCGATCGAACGATGATCTTGAAACATCGATCGCCGAAAATCTGCGATCCACTGTCGTCAACGGGCTTGATGTTATCTCCAGCGGACCTCGGCCAGTTAACCCCGCCGAACTGCTTTCTGGAGAGCGATTTGCGAATTTGTTGGCTTGGGCAGAAACTCGATACGATCAGATCATCGTCGACGCTCCTCCAGTGCTTGCCGTCAGTGATCCACTTATTATTGCTCGTATGGTCGATGGCGTTGTCCTTGTCGTACGACCAGACAAAGACCGTCGTCGCATGGTGATTCGTGCCGCTGAAGCTCTTGGAAGCCTGAAGTGCAATCTGCTGGGTGTTGTCGTTAATCATCTAAACGGCAGTGATGCCGGTGGCTACGGTTATGGCTACGGCTACGGTTATGGCTACACAGAAAACGAGGACGGTCACGCCCGATCGAATGATCGTGCTGAAATGCAGGATGCTGCTGTCAGTCTGTCCATGATTGGCGCTGCTCGGTCAGATTCACAGGCATCGGACAAGAAGGCCGCGTAGCCGCCCGAGTATAGGAGCAGGTTCGTGTCACAGTTCAGTATGTCAGAAATTCAACCCAAGCGTATTGAACGTGTTCTACTGGGAACAGTCGATCTGTTAATCGCAGCACTGATATTTGTGCTGCCGTTTATCATGGGTGGACGCGAAGCGTGGGGCCATTGGTTTCTGATTTCGGTCGCACTGCTTCTGGGTGTTGCCTGGACGACTTATGCGACCGTTGCCGGGGCACGATATTCGTTTTCGTGTCTTGAACTGTTTTTTCTTGCCGGTCTGGCCATCGTAGCGTTTCAGATTCATCCGCAATCTGCCGAAATGCTGCAACAGTTTTCGCCGGAATACAGTCGCTTACTTCCAGCGTGGGCGGAGACTCAGCCTGCAGATTCCGGAGTTACCAGCTGGTCAACGCTGAGCCTTACGCCAGTCGAGACGCGGCATGGTTTTTGGGTACTGATCGCTTATACGGTTATTGGAATTGTGTTGTTTCAGCGAGTCAGGGAACTCGCCGATTGTCAGCGGCTTTTGAAGTGCGTTGCGTCGGCTGGTGTCGCAATGACTGGTTTTGGTTTGTTACAGTGGGCAACTTCAAACGATCGGTTTTTCTGGTTCTACGAACATCCCTATACCGAACCGACTGTCCATCTGAAGGGCGCCTTCACGAATCGCAATCACTTTGCACAGTTTCTGGCGTTAAGCGTGGGACCTTTGCTGTGGTGGCTGTTTGCTAACGTGAAGCAGCTTATGCACGCGCCTGCTGCCAGTGTTTCAAACAATAAGGGAAAGCGATCGCGATCTGGAAATCGGTTTCAGAGAACATTTCCTGAATCATCTGCATCTTTCGATCGAGTCATCTCGCTTCCTGTAATTTTCCTACTCAGCGCTGTTGCGGTCGTTGTACTGTCTGTGATGCTGTCTCTGTCGCGAGGCGGAATGATTGCGGTGGCTGCTTCGGGGCTCATCGCAGTGGTTGGGCTGTGGCGAGGATTCAAAGTGGGTGGGGCGATGGCTGGCGTTGTTGTTGGCGGCGGCTTGTTGTTTTTTACGCTGTTATCGTTTGTTGATCAGGAAGAGGTTCAAACAAAGGTGGATCAGATTCTGTCGACTGATGCTGATCAGATCGATACGGGAGGAAATCGTCGAGCGATTTGGACAGCTGACGCAAAAGTCGTTGAGCATTTTCCGATGCTGGGAACGGGCGTCGGCAGTCATCGAGACGTCTACGCGATGTACATGGATGACTTTGCCAATCATGCTATGGCAGAATTGACTCACGCTGAAAGCAGTTTTGTTCAGGTGACGCTGGAAGCGGGGCTGATTGGTTTCGGTTTGCTGGCCGTGGCACTGTTATATTTATTGGGACGATTTGCCATCGGTTATTTCCGATCTGCCAGCGATGGAAGTCGAACCTGCATTGTTGCCGTTTTTGCGAGTTCGCTGGCCGGTGTGTTGCACGCGGTAGTGGATTTTATCTGGTACGTGCCAGCGATTGTGGTGGTGAGTCTTGTTCTGGTCGTTGTTGGGCTTAAGGCAGCGAACCCGAAATTTGAATCATTATCACCACCGCGAGGCTTATGGTTTCCACGGCTCGGCTGGGCCATTGTCGGCGGGTTCTGTATTCTCGGGCTGGTTCAGGTGCAGCCGAATCTACTATCCAGAATTGAGGGCGAAAAGCATTGGTATGCGTCGCTGCGAACAGCACTCGCGGTTCAGCACGACGAGTCCGATGGATTCGCTGACCTTCAGGATGGTGATGAGATTTCTCTGGGTGAATTCCAGCCCACATTGTCGAAGGAGGCTCAGGCAGCGCTGGATGCGGACACTTTGATTCGCATGGAAGCCGCTCAGAAGCAGTATCTTGAAGAACGAATCAGGCATTTAGCTGCCTCGTTAAGAGCATGTCCGAATCAGCATCGAGTGCAGCTTGTGCTGGCCGAACAACTATTGAAGTTGTTCGACCTGCTGCAGTTTCGAGGTGAAAATCCAATGCCCTTGAACATGATACGCGATGCGGCCATCGCTTCCGGGTTTAAATCTGCCGAAGAACTGAAAGCCTGGTCGTCGCGAGCCTGCGGGAAAAGAATCGAATTGGCGATTCTTGCTGACAGCCTGGCACGACAGTCTCTGGCTGGATGCCCCGTTCAGGGTTATGCCTATATGGCTTTGGTCGAAACAAATTTTCTTCGCGATCCCACTGATTCTATGCATCAGACTTTGGTGGATCAGGCCATGCTTGTTCGCGGGCATGATCCCCGAATTCGTTTTATTGCCGGTCGCGAGGCATCGGTTAATGGTGATGATAAGGCAGCCCTTGAACTCTGGAATTCTGTCTTTCACTCAAATCAATACTTTCGCATGAACGTCATTAATCTGTTGGCACACCGCGTGCCGGTCGAATTTTTCCTGCTTCATTTTCAACCCAAGGCCAAAGAGCTTCGAGATCTACTGACCGTTTACGACAACATGAATCGGCAGCGAGATACAGTGGCATTGCTTCGTGAGCTCTGTGTTGCGATTCCTCGGGATCTGAAAATGCTCGAGGATGAAGACGAGCAGTTGGAGTTCATGATGTTCGCATATACGTCCGCTCGACGGCTGAAGGATCTTGATTTGGCGGTTAAGTTATTGAGCCGGGCAGTCAGCGATTTTCCATTTGTCTTTGAGCCGCGATACCATCTTGGAATGACGCTTGTGGAACTCGAGCGGCCGACGGAGGCCATCGAGCATCTGGAATGGTGCCATGAGCAGGATCCAGGGCACATCTACGTTCCCGATCTGATTCGCCGTGCACGTAAGCAAATGCGGGAATTATCTCAGGAACCGGTCAATGGCTTGACCCAGCTGTAAGCTCAGGGCACGGTTCCAAAACGGTCAACCAGAACTCTAGTTGGTCGATTTGCATTCGCCACATTCTTAGAGCCCGGAATAATTGCCTCACGCACGGCAACGGCAGAGTTTCGAGGCACGGGATGCAGATGAGGAACCGCATAAACGTCGTTTCCGCCTAGGAAACGTCTTGTTTATTTAGACGTTCTTTCGTAAATTCATGGACCAGCGGTTTGAGCTAGTCAAGCTACAAAAATGTCTTTTGTTGAGATTTTGGCTGTTCGACGTTATTCGCCCGCATGCATTGCGGTACTTGCCTCGGTGGCACTTGTCGCTTTTGGACTTCCGACCACACTTTTTGAAGAGAAAATATTTCGACATGAGCACCGTCACGGAAAAGCTCCCATACAAAGTAGCTGATATCAAACTGGCTGAATTTGGCCGCAAAGAAATTCGGCTGGCCGAAAATGAGATGCCAGGTTTGATGGCTCTACGAAAAAAATACGGTCCGACAAAACCTCTTGCAGGTGCTCGAGTCGCCGGTTGTCTGCACATGACAATTCAGACCGCTGTTCTGATTGAAACATTGATTGAATTGGGTGCGGAAGTCACCTGGAGCAGCTGCAATATTTTCAGTACGCAGGACCACGCGGCCGCTGCGATTGCTGCTGCTGGAATTCCTGTCTACGCCTGGAAAGGCATGAACGAGCAGGAATTTGAATGGTGCATTGAACAGACGATCAACTTCCCGTCTGGTAAGCCGCTCAACATGATTCTGGACGATGGTGGCGACCTGACAGAAATGGTCCACACAAAGTTCCCGGAACTGCTTGCAGACATCAAGGGCATCAGTGAAGAAACTACCGCTGGTATTCATCGTCTGCAACAGTTGGCAGAAACCGGCAAGTTGAAGGTGCCAGCCATCAATGTCAACGACTCGGCAACAAAAAGCAAGTTCGATAACCTGTACGGCTGCCGTGAATCGCTGGCCGATGGCGTTAAACGAGCGACAGACATCATGCTGGCTGGAAAAGTTGCTGTTGTCTGCGGATACGGCGACGTTGGTAAAGGCTGTGCTCATTCTTTGCAGCGTTATGGTTGCCGAGTGTTGGTAACCGAAATCGATCCAATCAATGCCCTGCAAGCTGCGATGGAAGGTTTCGAAGTGACAACCATGGAAGATGCCGCCAAAGAAGGTAATCTGTTTGTTACAACGACAGGCAACAAAGACATCATTATGGGCAACCATATGGTGGACATGGCTGAAGATGCGATTCTTTGCAACATTGGCCACTTCGACACTGAGATCGATATTGCGTGGCTGGAAAGCGAAGTTGCTGCCGGTCGAGTAACCAAGGACGAAATCAAGCCTGCTGAAATTGGTTGCGTAGAACGATACACGTTCAAGGATTCCGGCCGTTCCGTCATTATTCTTGCCAAGGGGCGACTTGTGAATCTTGGTTGTGCCACGGGACACCCCAGCTTTGTTATGAGCACGTCGTTCACAAATCAGGTTCTGGCACAGCTTGAATTGTGGGAACGAGCAGAAAACTACTCTGTCGCTATTCACCTGATGCCAAAGATTCTGGACGAAGAAGTTGCTCGCCTGCATCTGGGCAAGCTCGGTGTCAAGCTCACAAAGCTGACACCGGAACAGGCCGCTTACATGCACGTGTCAATCGATGGCCCGTACAAGCCAAATCACTATCGATACTAGGTGATGGATAAATTTTAAGGTGAAAGCCTAAAAGCCCGGCGTTGCAAAGACGCCGGGCTTTTTCTTTGGCTTTCGACATTGAACGGTCGTGACGAAAACGTTGTGAGCATCAATTTGATATAAATTGCTGTGAGTGAAGAATTTGTCCGTCAAAAGAAAACTGGCATTGAACTGTGGACTTTGAACTATATTCCGGATCGTTGAAAACGGCGCTCTCACTTCCCGATGATGCAAGCGTTCATCAGGTTGCCGATGCCGACCCCAATGCGTTAACTGTCGCGCTTCAGGCACCGCTCGGCCTGCCACAGTTGCAGTACTGTGTTGTGGCGGGCGATCGCGTCACGATTATTGTGGATCCCGAAACGCCACAGATTGTGGACGTGATCAGCAGGGTTCTGGAACAGTGTCAGTTAAGCGAAGTCAGTGATCTGCAATTTACGCTTTTGTTTCCCGCGAATAATGGTGGTGACAACTGGAAGTCGATCATCGAAGAAATTCCCGTTGATGTTCGCAATCACGTTGCAGTCGCAGTTGAAGTTTACGATCCGAGCGACGAATTACAGCGAAGTTACCTTGCCACATCAGCGGCGGGTGAGCGAATCTATCTTGCTAACCATGTGATTGATGCAGACCTGATTGTTACCATCGGGGTGATTGGGTTTGACGCAATGTTCGGCTATCGAGGCACCAACAGCGGCATCTACCCGGCGTTCTCAGATACTGAAGCCGTCAGAGCCGCCAATGCACTCAGGCATTCCGAACTGTCTCCGGATGACAAACGGCCACTGCGAGAACTTTCTGACGAGATCGGTTGGCTGTTGGGTACGCAGTTTTCGGTTCAGGTGATCCCTGATTCATCGGGGAAAATCGGGCGAGTGTTCTGTGGTGCTCCGGATAATGTATTTAAAGAAGGTTGTGAATGTTTGAAGCAGCAATGGCAATTTCCTGTCGACGACGTCTTTGAACTGGCGGTCATTTCTGTACCCAGGTCGTTTCCACATTTCGGCTGGAAGCAGTTTGGAGCTGCGGTAGCTGCGGCCACTCAGTTGGTTGAAGACGGTGGCCGCATTGCCGTGGTCGCTGATCTGCCTATGCCGGATAGTCCGGCATTTGGGATGCTGCGTCGATGTAACGATCCGCAAGATTTATTGAAACCGTTAAGACTTGAACCGACCGATGATGCCGTCGAATTGACCCAGCTGATTCAGGCACTAGATCATTCTCGTATTTATCTGTTAAGCAATCTTGACGGCAGTGTCGTAGAAGAACTTGGAATGCTGGCTCTATCGTCTGCAGCGGAATTGCAGCGGATGATTGCTTCCGCCGACCGGGTTGCCGTGGTCAGTTCTGCCAACTATGCATGGCCCAGTCTGTCTAATCCAGCTTAGGCCCTACTGGCGGCTTCTGTTCAGTTTGTGGCTTGTGACGTGCTTGCGAAATAGACATTCAGTCGTATGGACTTCTGTTCAGTGTTGACCAGACTGTTGTTGTTCAGTCAGCGCTGTCAGCGTCTGAAGGGCGGTTGTCGTCAATACCTCTCCTGCTTCGTTCGTGTTGGGCAGTTGAATGGCCGCCTGATGACGTGGCCGCCTGATGACATGGGCGATGAGGTAGGCGATCAGATGGCTCAGACTGTTGCGGTGATGGTACGCAGAAATCTCCCGCCCTGATCTGACACTGAACCCCGATTCTGCTTGACGCGCCGCTGAACGTGACCAATATTTCAGGCTATGGCTTTCAGGACGATTTCCCTCTAACCCAACCGGATCACGGGCGATGAACACGCTGCGTTTGAAGCGGATTGGCGCGAATGTGGTGATCGTGACGTTTGTTGTCGTTATCGCCATAGATGCTCTGCCGTCAACCTGTACCGCTCATCAGCGGCTGAAGGATGCTCTCGATCCTGCGCTGGATGTTAGTGGCCTGTGGCAGGAACCGTGGCGATTGTTTGCTCCCGAACCGGACACCATCAACACTCGTCTGAGCGCCGTGGTTGTTTTTGATGACGGCTCTCAGGAAGAATGGAAATCACCTGATTGGCAGGACTACTCGTCGTGGCAGCGTTTTGTTCACTTCCGGCATATGGAATACTTTGACAAGCTGCGTATGGATGATCATAGCGCCGCCTGGGAATCATTTGCTCGCTATCTTGCTCGTACGGTTAAGGGTGACCCTGACAAAGCCCAGCGAGCTGTGCGTGTGGAACTGACTCGTCACTGGGTGCTGATACCAAATCCACTGGAATCGCAGTCGCTGATGCCGGTTGGTGGCGACTGGTCTCATTCCGATGCCTGGCTGTTTTATACGTGGACGGATCAGCCATGAGCGTTTCCGTCGAAAAAACAGTCTCGCCATTACAGCTGACAGGACTAACTAAGCGCTGGAACTGGTTCTTTTTTGAATCCGCCGATCCATCGGTCTGTGCCGCTGTGCGCATTGGCTACAGCGTCTTACTGCTGTTAATGTTGCTGGTGCAGATGCCGCAGCTGGAACTCTGGTTCAGCAACATGGGCGTGTTGCCATTTGATGTTTCCCGTTTTGTGATTGACACCGATACCACAACGCTGTTCTTTTATCTGCCGGACGATATCGCGACGTTGAAGTGGTGTTACTTTATTTTTGTGTTGCAAACGATACTGCTGCTTGTTGGGTTCTGTTCTCGGCTTCAGGCCATTTGTCTGCTGGTTTGGCTAACCAGTTTTCATCACCGAAATGGGATGCTGCTGGATGGCGAAGACACCGTGTTTCGGATATTCGCCTTCCTGCTGGCGTGCTCGCCCTGTGGATGTCGTTGGTCAGTTGATCGCTGGCTTCAGTTGAAACGAGCTGGCATCAAGCAGCCAGCGTTGCCGGAAACCGCATGGGCGTTGCGGTTGATGCAGTTGCAGATGACGATTATCTATGTCTCGACGGCGTGGGAAAAACTAAACGGAAATGCCTGGCTGGATGGAACAGCGTTGTACTATGCGTCGAGACTGGATGACGTGTTTGGTCGAGGCCCCGTTCCGGATTGTTTGTTCAACAACCTGACCGCCCTGAAATTTATGACATGGGGCGTTCTTGTTGTCGAAGTTCTACTACCTATTGGGCTGTGGATTCGCGAGACGCGTCGATCGGCAGTGTTGCTGGGAATCGCGCTGCACCTGTCGATTGAATGGATGATGAACTTGTATCTGTTTGAGTGGATTATGATCGTCTGTCTGATGACTTTTGTGACGTCCGCTGACGTAACCTGGTTTAAACGAATCATTTTGCGTCGCCCGTCAGTCACAGGTTCACCTCCGCTGGCGACTTCTATTGGCGGCTGATTAAATTATCTAACGCGTTCATCCTTTGGGCTCTATTTGCCACCAACGCTGATCATGTGCGAATTTGTTCTGATGTACATTCGGCCATTTGCTACAGCGGGTGTGGACATGCATTGTTCGCCCAGCGCACTTTTGCCTAACAGCTTGTATGTTGTCGACGCTGCAAAAACCCAGACTGTGCCATCTTCATCTACGCAGTAAATGCGATCATTGACACGGATAGGTGATCCGGACAACGCCGCTCCTGTGCGTTCGATCCACTGCACGCTCCCCGTTTTTGCATCGATGCAGCTGGCGAAACCTCGGTCATACATGCAAAACACCAGGTCTCCATCCGCGACAAGACACGGCACGTAGGGCGCTTTAAATGTGCTTCCGTTGGCGATTTTGTAGGCGACTTCCGCGTCTTTTCCCGGCTTTACAGCAACAATGTAATTGCTTGAGTAGCCGCCTGAACCGGTGCTGCCAAAAATCAAGCCGCCCGCTTCAATGGGCGATGCAACCGTTCTCATACTGAACAGGCCGTCGTTGACCGCCCAGTTTTCTTTTCCAGTCACCGGATCCAGGCTGAAGATGCCGTTGCCCGTGCTGCTGCAGATAAGTTCGTCAGCACCGCCATCAGTTGGAGTGCGAATAAACGGCACCGAATAACATACGTTTGTGGAAATAAGTTTTGTTCGCCATTTTTCTTTGCCCGTCCTGCGATCGAAGGCCAGCATGAAACTGTCGCCGGGTTTTTCGCCTTCGTTAAGCTTGTCGGCCTGCTGAGAATCGTGCAGGATTACCAGGTCTTTATAGACAATCGGCGATGCTCCGAAGCCGTGCTGACTTTGCCAGGTGCCAAGGTCCAGGCTCCATGCTTCTGTGCCATCATGATTAAACGCTTTGAACAGTGTTTCTTTCGGCGTTGACCAGGCAACGTAAACGTGTTCTTCGTCAACGGCTGGTGTGCACGACGCGTAGCTGCTGCGAGTGTGTAAATGGTGAGGCTCGGATTTGAATTCCTTCTGCCAGACTGTCTTGCCATTTTCGGCGTCGAGACAAACCACATATCGAGTTGCATCTTTGGGATCAGCGCTCAGCACAAAGACTTTTTTGTCCCAGACTACCGGCGACGAGCAACCGGATCCGCCGGGCAGTTCCACCTTGAAGTTGAAATCCGATTCTGTGAATTCAACAGGAATGGAATCAGCAGTGGCGACGCCCGTGCCGTTGGGGCCTCGAAACCGAGTCCATTCTTCGGCGTTCGTCGATTGGACTTGCAACAGGAATGATACAAACGAAAGTGTGAGAAGCGTTCTCTTCATTTGCGAAGGGCTTTCAGGTGGTATGGGTTCTGAGTTCAGGTTGAAATAGCGGAGCTGCAGGCTTGTTCGGCCAATCGTGATGCAGGGCCGCCATTATTTCAATCTCTGCATGGCGACGCTACTGTTCGGTAAGGTGGACGAGAAAACACCGATGGCAAGTTTTCTATTTCAAAAACCTATGTGTTTGCCTCAAAGCTGTATGTTCTCTGCCGGGATTGCCAAATGGCTGGCATTCCTCGGCTTTTGCCTGAAGTAAGCTCAGGCACAAACCCCGGCGCCCGGCGACTCAGTCTTTTCGGCGTAGTCTTTACGCGCGACGGGCCAGCGAGGGAGTTCCGCAATCGCTGGAAATTTATGCGATGGCGGGTCGTGTTCGTATGTCGAAGTGAACTGTGCATGTTCAAAACCTTTGTGTCCGTGTTTGGCTCGGCCTTGACCGCGTAGTATTTGAGACATTCTTCGATCACTATGAGTAGTTATGGAAAACCTTATGCAAAACAAAATCCGCCAGGTCTACACTTCACTACTAATTTTAATCTCGCACGCTCTGTTTTGCTCAGGCGTCGTCTCAGCGGCGGCGGATGAATTCCGAACGTCGAAAGGGCTACAGGTTCTGTACGACTTTTCAGAAACCGAAGGCGATGTGGTGAAGGATCGTTCCGGGGTTGGAACCTCGTGCGACTTAAAAATCGCCGATCTGTCGAACGTGAAACGAATCGATGGCAGTCTCAACGTTTTCAAACCAACCATCATTCGTGGCGAAACGCCATCAACGAAGTTGTTTAACGCTGTTCGAGCATCCGGTGAAATCAGCGTAGAAGCCTGGTGCATGCCGGAAAACACGAAACAGTCGGGCCCCGCACGTTTAGTTACAGTTTCGAAGAATTCCGGTGAACGAAATGTGACACTCGGACAGGATGGTGGCAAGTTCGAGGTGCGGCTTAGAACAAACAAATCCAGCACTAATGGTATTCCATCTTTGTCTTCACCGAATAACAGCGTGACGACAAATCTGATGCATGTGATCTACACACACGCAGGCAATGGCAGAACTCGAATCTACGTCAACGGTAAGCCGGTTTCTGAAAATGAAACGGCTGGCAACCTGTCCAACTGGGATCCGCTGCACCAATTAGCCATCGCGAATGAACTCTCAAACGATCGGCCTTGGTTAGGTGTTTTGCATCTTATCGCAATCTACAGTCGAGCTCTAACTGCCGAGGAAGTTACACAAAACTTTACAGTCGGGCCGAACGGACGACTTTCGCCCGAACTGTTGGCAGCGCAACGGCAACGTGCTGCGGCAGGTTATTTTGAAACGACCATTGCGCCATTGCTGGCGAAGCATTGCCTGGAATGTCACGATTCTGCCAACCACGAAAACGGGCTGGATCTGTCAAAGAAGGTCGCGGCGTTTCGGGGCGGTGAAAACGGTAAGGTTATTCTTCCGGGTAAGGCAGCCGAAAGTCCTCTGTGGGCATCTGTTGAATCAAATTCCATGCCCCACGAACGGACGCCACTGACGGTGGCTGAAAAGACGGTTCTAAAGAAATGGATTGACGACGGAGCCACGTGGTCACTCGACGAAATTGATCCCGCCATTTATTCGCATAATGGTGCCAACCAAAACTTTGTGCAGCGGCTTACTATCGACGAATACATCGAAACAGTTCGGGCGACTTTTGGTGTTGATATAGAAAAAGAAGCTCGTGAACTGCTTCCGCCAGATCTGCGGGCCGATGGGTTCAGCAACACCGCGTACAATTTGAGTGTCGATCTTAAACACGTCAATGCGTATGGGCAGTTGGCGGAATTGATTGTCGATCGGATGGACGTGAAAGTATTTGTTTCGAAGTTTTCAAACAAACGGAAATTCACTGATAATGAAATGGGCGACGTGATTTCGAAGCTCGGTAAACGACTGTTGCGTGGGCCAGTAGATGAACGTGAGGTTTTTGCCTATCGCGGAATCACGACTACGGTTGCCAGTGCGGGAGGAACGTTCGATGAAGCTATGAGTTTTGTGATTGAAGCAATGCTGCAGTCGCCGCGATTTATGTATCGAGTTGAACGACAGCGTGGCGATGGTTCTTTATCACGAGTTAGCGATTACGAACTGGCGTCGCGTTTGAGTTATATCATCTGGGGAGGACCACCAGACGATCAGCTGATGGTGGCCGCGGATCAGGGGCGATTGAATGAAGAAGAACTGAAGAGTCAGGCGGCCAGAATGTTGCAGGATCCGCGAGCCGTGAAGCAGTCGCTGCGTTTTGTCGCCGATTGGCTGAATCTAAATCGACTGCAAAATCTTCGCCCCAATCAGCAGAGATTTCCGAACTGGAACTCTCAACTCGCCAACGACATGCGTCTGGAGACACTGGCATACTTTGAAGAAGTTGTCTGGAAGCAGGGCCAGCCTCTGGAGGCGCTGCTGAACACTCAGGTCACATTTGCCACAGCAGCTTTAGCAGAATTCTACCGACTTGGTGCACAGACCATCAGTCCCCGGGACGGCGCCGACAAAGCTTCGGAACTGCAGCCCACATCTGCAGCGCTGGGCAGCGAAGCTTCTTTGCAACGGCACGATCTTTCCACAGTGCCCGGGCGAGGCGGCTTGCTAACTCACGGCAGCGTGTTGACGGTTGGCGGCGACGATGCGTCTATGGTGACTCGCGGTCTGCTGGTGATGCACGAGCTTCTCCGCGGCGTGGTGAAGGATCCTCCGCCATGCGTTGATACAACTCCGATTCCAACAAAACCGGGACTGACTCAACGCAGCATCGCGATGCAGCGAATTACCAATGCAACGTGCGGCGGCTGTCACAGTAAGTTTGAACCACTGGCATTCGGGCTTGAAAAATTCGATGGCATCGGGGCGTATCACGATGTGGACGAACATGGCAATAAGCTGCAGGACGATGGGGATATACTGTTTCCCGGAACTGCTTCCGCTGTAAAGTATAAGTCGTCTGCTGAACTGATGGATCTGCTGGCGAACAGCGATCGAGTTCGTCAAAGCCTGACATGGAAAGCAACACAATTTGCTCTGGGTCGTCCGCTAGTGGCGGAGGACGCTGTGTTGGTCGATAAAGTGCATAAAGAATCTCAGGCAAACGGCGGTACATGGATGGCGGTAATGACGGCCATTGTTACCAGCGACCTTGTGCGGCAAACCCGAACGGAAGCCTTTGGCGATTAGAGCCGTTTGTGAAAACATGTGGATGGTTCTGGCTTGTGGGGATTTGTAGTGCAGTCCGAAAAGCGAGCTTAGCGGCTAAAAGTGAGCGAATTTCGCTGTAGCCAATGCCATTGAATTTGCAGTTGGTGGAAGTCCGACACGTTGGTGGAAGTTCACAATCTGGGGCTATTACAGGTAAAGGCGAAATTATGAAACAGCAACTCAGCCGACGAACAACGTTAAAAGGCTTGGGCGGAATTGCCATCGGTCTTCCATTGCTGGAAGAAATGACAGCCAGTGCCGCGATGACTCAGGCGGGCAAACAGGCGGGCAGCGATGTTCCTGTTCGAGCCTTTAACGTGTTTTTTGGACTGGGAATTCCAGCCCCTCTGCAGACCGAAGGGTTTGACGGAGTGATGGAGCCTCTGAAGCCGCTGCAGGATAAACTGCTGATCATGCGAGGCGTCGACCACGTCCGTGCTGACGAATCCGGGATCAACGCACACTTTGACGGTGCATCAGCCGCGTTCACGGCCGAGCCGCCCGATGGGGAAGCAAAATCCGGTGGACCGTCTATCGATCAGGTAGTCAGAAAGACGCACTACCCGAATGGAATGCCCAGCGGCATGGTATCGACGCTGAATGCCGGTACGTTCTTTCGCCGCAGTCGCGTTAGTCGCTATGTTCATAGCTACAATATGGATGGCACCGTTGCTGCTACGATGCAGGAACGTCCTCGAGAAGTATTCGATCGTGTGTTTGGGTCACTGTCGCAGTTGGGGGATGAGCGGGATGCTCGACGCAAACGGTTGAAACGCAGTGTGCTGGATTCCGTGGTCGATCAGTACCGTTTTTACACGGGTGAAAACTCGCCTTTGGGATCTGCGTCGCGCACTCGAGTGGCCGAACATCTGGACCGTATTCGTGAATTCGAACAGCGAGCGTTCGAAATGAAGGACAGTCCGAAAGGACTTGCCGCACTGCCGCCGCGATCGAACCTGGCTCATGGTGGAGCTGCAGATCCGGGAGGGCAGGGAATTGACATGCCACTGGAAGATCTGGTCACTGAATGGAGATTGATGGCCGACCTGTATGCTTTGGCGATTCAGACTGATCGGGTTCGTTTCGGGGCGTTGACGTTTCTTGCCGCTGGCGAACGTCTGCGTGTCGTGGGCGACTACAAGTACGATGGGCGTCTTGTTTACAGCTTCAACGATGCTAAAGATCTAAACGCTTCCGGCGATCAGGGTTGCAGCCACGAATGGTGGCACAAGTTCAACGAAAATAAAAAGAACGAACAACTGCGAGCTCATGCTCACATGAAGATGAGAGAAGTTGCTTATTTTCTTGGCCGATTGTGTGACAATGATTCACTGGATCCCAACGGAAAAACGATACTGGAAAATTCCATGATCACCGTTTCCACCGAATCCGGCGACGGTCGCCATAACGATGTGAAGCGAGAACTATCCGGTGTGTTTCACGCGATTAGCGGTGCGAACGGGCGTTTCAAAACCGGTGAAATCGTGGACGTCAATTCCGAAGGAATTGACGTTTACAACACGATGCTGGCGGCCATGGGAACAAAGGATGTTCTCGGTCCCAAAAATCGCGAAGGCAAAGCGGTTGATGCGATCCGCACTTAATAAAGTGCCAGCCGTGTTCGGCTAAGGCGTTTTTTTGGCTTGTTAACGCTGACAATCCGTCTCGCCTGACGCTGCAGTTTTTTACGAGTCGGAAACAGCGTCCTGGTTCTGTAAGTTGTGGTCATCGCGTCGTCGGTAATCTACTAGTTCATAGGTGCCGCGATCTTCCCGTTTGGCGATAATCCAGTGATCATCTGATATTTCGGGAAAGTAAGCGTCGCCTGCGAATTGGCCACTGATGTAACTTAGTAGCATTCTGTCTGCGTAGTTAATGGCGATGGCATAAATTGACGCTCCGCCAGCTACATAAACCTGCAAACCAGTTTGCGTGGCTAGCCGTACAGCTTCTTCAAAGTTGCTGGCACGCGTTGCGCCGGCAATGGCTTGGGTGTTGCGAGTCACAACGATGCACTGGCATTCCGACATTGTGGGCCCGAAGATTTCGAACGACCTGCGACCAATTATTACGGCCTGTCCTCGTACCGTATTAAGAAAGTGCTGGTATTCTTCCGGCACTTCCCACGGCATTCCGTCGCCACTGCCGATGACTCGGTTTCGCCCCATGGCCGAAATGATGATCATGCACAAAATTCCTGACAAAGTTCCAGCCCTTGATTCAACGCGAAGTGACGCCCGAAACTGCGATGACGTTGCCTTGATGATACTGCTGAATTGAATTAAGTGCCGGAATACAGATGGTTTCACGGTAAAATGAAGCCAGTTGACCAATGCTTCAATCGGCACCCGCTTTACGCTGCCGGTTCAGTCGCATGCCAACAGGTCGGACGGAAATTCGGAGTTAGGCCGGCCCGGATTTGCTGACCGCAAGGTAAGTTTCGGAATCGTTGCTTCGATCAGCCAGTCGCTGACCGGAACAGACTTTTCATCGGATGGGCCATAAGATCGACAGGCTGCTTAGGCGGGAAAGTGACGATGTTACGTCACGACAGGATGTCGTGGACGACTTCTCCGTGTACGTTCGTGAGACGGCGTTGGATGCCGTTGTGATAGTAAGTTAAGTGTTCGTGGTCGATCCCCAGCAGGTGCAGCACAGTGGCATGGTAGTCGTACCAATGAACGGGGTTGTCGACAGCTTTCCACCCGATATCGTCGGTGGAACCATAGGCCATGCCGTGTTTTAAACCCGCACCCGCCATCCAGATTGAAAAGCCGTACATGTTGTGATCGCGGCCTGTGCCAATATTGTTGGCTCCGGACTGAGTGAACGGTGTGCGGCCGAATTCACTTGTGCACAGCACCAGCGTATCGTCCAGCATGCCGCGTTGACGCAGGTCTTTCAGCAGAGCGGCGACGGGCTGATCCAGACGGCCGGCTTCTCTTGTGTGATTTTTTTTGACGTCTTCGTGTCCGTCCCAATTGATTCGCGGAGACCCGAACGAGCCACCGGAAAACAGCTGGACAAAGCGAACCCCTTTTTCAAGAAGTCGGCGAGTCAGCAGGCAGCGGCTTCCGAAGTCGGCGGTGTCTTCGTTGTCCAGGCCGTACATTGTTCGAGTGGCGGCTGTTTCCTGATTAAGGTCGCTGACCATGGGCACCGCAAGTTGCATTTTAGCCGCCAGTTCATAGCTGCGCATTCTGGCTGTCAGAGCATCTTCTGCACCGGATCTTGTTAGGTGCATTTCATTCATTCTGGCCAGCAATTCTCGGCTGTCATGTTCGTGCCTGGGTGAAAGTTCGCGCGGCGGAAACAGGTCGTGAATGATGGGACCTTTTGTCTGGAACGCAACTCCCTGATGTTGAGCGGGAAGAAAGCCGTTCGACCAGTTGATGGTTCCTCCAGCCGGAAGTCCTCGAGCATCCGGCAGCACAACATAGCTTGGCAGTTCATCCGTTTCGCAGCCGAGTCCATACGAAACCCATGACCCCATGACGGGGAATCCGTTAAGTCGGAACCCCGAGTTTTCTTCAAACGTGGCGGGAGTATGGTTCGCAGAATCAGCCACCATAGATTTAATAACCGTCAGTTCATCTGCCACTTCCGCCAGATGAGGGAACAGGTCGGAAACCCAAAGTCCGCTTTGTCCACGCTGTTTGAATTCCCAGTCGTTTTTACGGATCAATCCAATCTGATTGAAAAATGTGGCCGGTCTTTCTTCGGACTGCAGTGACTTGCCATGAAAGGCAGCGAGTTCCGGTTTGTAATCGAATGTGTCGATGTGACTCACGCCTCCGCATAGGCACAGGTGGATCACCCGTTTTGCTTTGGCTGAATGGTGAGGCAACCCCAAAGCTTCTGCTGGAACAGAGTCTGCTTTTGCCGTTTGGTCGCGCATCATCAAAGATGCCAGAGCAGCGCCGGTCAAAGAGTTGCCCGAGAAATTCAGAAAGTCGCGACGAGTTGTCGTTGGATGTATCATTTGGTTTACTGTACGTACAGGAATTCGTTGCTGTTCAGGACGACTCGGCAATACGACGTCAGTCCGTGTTCTTTAATAAAGCTGGTTCCGAGTTCTGTTTCTTTTTCGTTTGCCGTTCGGCCGTAAGCAATCTGATACACCAGAGCAATTTGGTCGGCCGTGTTATCGCTCGCTTTGTTCTTTACGCGAGAAGAAAATCTGTCTGCCATTTGGAACACGAGATTGTTGTTCATCAGGGCGAGTGCCTGAAGTGGTGTAGTTGTGGATGCTCGTTGAGGCGACGTTGCAGACGGATCCGGACAATCAAATGTGTCCAAAAATGGATTGCGACCTCCGCGAGGTGAGAATCGGTAAACGGTGCGTCTTGGGACATCGGTTTCGGATTCGTTGATCGATTCGTAGAAGTTACTGCCCTTAAATGGAAAGTGGCGAACGTCTCGGTAGCCCCGACCACCAATTTCAGAATTCCACTGATCGGTGGCTACCAGAACGGCATCGCGAATTTCTTCGGCTTCCAGTCGTAGTGGCGACTTTCGCCATAACCAGCGGTTGTTGGCATCAACCCTAACCGCCGCCTGGTTGGCCCTCGACGACTGCCGGTAGGTAGCGGACGTGACCATGAGGCGATGGGTCGGTTTCAAATGATAATTGTGGAGTCGCAGTTGCTGAGCTAGCCAGTCCAGAAGCTGTGGATGACTTGGCTGCCCGCCGTTGAATCCGAAGTCACTGGGTGTTGTCACCATGCCTCGACCAAAGTGATAGTGCCACAAACGATTCACGATGACGCGAGCGAATAACGGGTTGTCGGAATGAGTCACCCAGTTTGCCAGTTTCAAGCGGCGCTCAGCGTCTGCCGCGTTTGGTGCGAGGCCAAAGTCGGCAGGTTGTCCCGGTATCGCACTGAGCCCGGCCGGTGATAGTTCTTCTGCAGGGCTGCCGACGTCGCCGCGTTGTAGTAAACGGGTTACTCCCGGATTGCCGGAAACACATGTGTACAGGGATTGCATTTGCGAGCTTGTAATCGCGTCATGTTCCAGCTGAAGAGCGGCCAGTTCAGATGTCAGCTGTTCGCGGTTTTGTCGCTGGGCTGTTGTTAGGCGGACCAGCAGGTCAGCTTCTGAAACATAGTTCAGATTAACAACGCCGGCCGAGGCAGCGACTTCGTCCGGTGACAATGCTCGGTCGTAAAGCTGAGCACGCTGAATTCTTCCGGCTAGCATACGGTTGCCTCCGAAAGGTGCGTGCCGCATTCCAAAAATGATTTGATTCTGACCAGCCGAATAGCTGTGCAGATCGCCGGGACGATATGTTTCTCCATACGATTGGCCGTCACGATAGCCGACAATGGTTCCGTCTTTTTGATAGACAATGGCGACGTGCACAAAGCGAGTTGCGGCCTCTGCATCATCTGTTCCCTGGAATGGTCGAGTGCGAACGAATCCATTGCTGCCGGCCATCCACTTTTTCGGTTCGCGTTCACCGAAAACGATTGCATCAAACGTAATTCCGTCCAGCGTCTGCACGCTAATGACGCCTCCTCCGCGTTGGTCCAGGTTGTCCAGTTGTACCCACGCTTCCAGAGTTTTTTCCTGAAGATCGGTGGCAAGTGGTTTCGTGGCGGCGAACGCATCCTGACCATTTAGAACCAAACAGCCATTTTCGATTTTCGCGTCACCGTTTGCGGTGGCATCCAGTGAGCCAAGGCTGTCCTTCAGGTCTTTGTCGAATTCCCAGCAAGCCATCGCAAGGGGAGGATCGGGCAAGGGGGCTGTGCCGCTTTTTCGTTCGGCCAGAATGGTATTCCGCGCTGGCGTTTCAATGGAATCGATTTGGTTCTTCGCTGAGATCTTGCGTGCGTCTATTCCGGAAAGGCGTTGTTGCTGTGCGGCTGACAAAGATGTAGCGATAGTACGCTCGCCGTGGGTGACACCGGTCAACGTGGCTGCCAGCTGATAGTATTCCTTCTGCGAAATTGGATCGAATTTGTGATCGTGACAACGTGCGCAGTTAGCCGTCAGTCCAAGAAATGTCTGGCCGACAATTCCGACAAGATCTTCCAGTTCGTCCTGAGCCATCGACATTCGCATTTTGTCGTTGGAAGGCAGCGTGGTGTTGTGAGGCCCTGCGACCAGAAAACCAACTGCTGCGGCTGCGTTAATATCGTTTGGCTGCAGAATGTCGCCCGCCAGTTGCATTCGCACAAATTCGTTATACGGAAGGTCCTGGTTCAACGCTTCGATGACCCAGTTGCGATAGGGCCACGCGTTGTCTCGCGGTTGGTCGTATTCAAAGCCATTGCTTTCGCCGAATCGCACAATGTCGAGCCAATGCCGCGCCCAGCGTTCGCCATAATGAGGTGATGCCAGCAATCGGTCCACAAGATTTTCATAAGCGTGGTCTGAAGTGTCGCTAATGAACGCGTTGATTTCAGATGGCATGGGCGGCAGGCCGAGCAGGTCGAACGAAAGTCGCCGAATCAGCGTACGACGATCGGCTTCCGGTGATGGAGTTAGCTGTGCATCATTCAGTCTGGCGATAACGAACTGGTCGATGGGATTTCTCGCCCAATCAGAATACTGCGAATGCGGTGGCATCGGATTCTGCAACGGACGAAAAGACCACCAGTCAATACCGGCTCGTTCGTCGGTTGAAAATCTAAATGGGTCGATCTTTTCCGTTCCCCAAACAGCGCCGCCTTCGATCCACTGTTTTAGCGTTGCTTTCTCTTCAGCCGACAACGGTTTCTTAGGCGGCATTTCATCGGACTCAACGTATTGCCACAGCAGGCTGTTGCTGAGATCTTTAGGTTCGATCGATCGACCGGATTCGCCACCGGCCATCGCGGTTTCGCGTGACGCAAGATTTAGTTTGCCTTTGGGGTCGTCGCCGCTGTGGCAACTTAGGCATCGCTGTGCCAGCAGTGGAGCGATACTGCGATCGAAGTCTGTCGCAGTCGGTTCGTCAGCGTACGCACCCGTTACCCAGAAAATACCCAACAGGGGTAGAATGTATAACTCTGAAAGAATTCGCCGCATTCATCAGACCTTTCCGAAAAAATCGGAATCCGGGGTGGGGCAGGGGCAGGGGCAGGGGGAGGGGAGGTGTCAATCAATAATCATAACCGATGCGGCAAGACTTACCGGACATTAACGTCGTCTGCTTGTTCCATGCAGCGTTCGGTTGGGTGTGTCAGCAAGTCTGCCGCTGGCTAAAAGCCTGTTTGTTAGTCTAACAGCGTAATGCATGCAAAAGCCAACGTGATGCTAGTTTGAATCAACGGCAACCACAGACCACGAAACTGGTCCCGACGTGACAGTGCCAGTGCTGTTCAGGCGGCCGCCTGGGTCAATTCGATAGGCCGCGATTCGCCCGCTCTTTTCACCCGCAACATACAGAAAATTTCCTGACGGGCAAATGGAGAACGACCGCGGAGTTGCCTCAGTCGGTGTCTGCCCTAATGATGTCATTTCTCCTGAAGTCTGATTTATTTCAAATGCTGCGATGCTGTCATGGCCACGATTTGTGACATAGATGAATCGTCCGTTATGTGTGATTTCACATCGAGCTGTTGAATTCTTTGTCCCGTCGAAATCTGTCGGAATTGTGCTTAGCGTCTGTCGCAATAGCAGTTGTCCGTCGTTTAGGTCATACTTGCTGATACTGTCGCCTTTTTCGTTGCTTGTGTAAGCCCAGTTGTCGGAAGGGTGCACCATAATATGCCGCGGTTCGTGTGTGATCGGCGTCTTCAGAAATTTGGGCTGTGTGTCCAGCAGTCGTCCAGTTTTTTCATTGAAGTGGAACGAGTAGATTCGATTCGCACCAGTGTGAGAAACAAGCACGGTTTTGTTGTCTGCAGAGAAGGCAATTCCATGTGCCTTTTCAGCTGTGAAAGACGTTTGCACCGGTTGCTGGCTGAGCGATCCGTCTTCCAGAATTCGGTGCACTGTGACTTTGTCTGCCGCATAGTAGGCGGTGAGCAAAAAGTGTCCTGCGTTGTCCGTTTGCAGGTACTGGCGTGCTCCCCGAATTCGGTACCAGTTAGAATGAGAGTCTTCAGAGCCCCATTCCGGGCGAGGAGATTTTGATGAGTAATTCGAAGCGAAAACGTCGCAGTCCTGAGCAAGTCGTGAAAGCCCT
>Ga0209390_10000692_pt1 | contig 66727 bp, 69 predicted proteins | sample BON01_FD_187212 | JGI IMG/M metagenome (GOLD analysis project Ga0209390, IMG submission 187212) | Freshwater microbial communities from Lake Bonney liftoff mats and glacier meltwater in Antarctica - BON-01 (SPAdes) (version 2) | ecosystem: Environmental > Aquatic > Freshwater > Ice > Glacier...
GGCTTAACGGCTACGCGCAGTGCGAGCTGCTCATCGCCCTCTTGGGCCAGCAGAGCGGCGACTTTGGTTGCAGCACTCTCGGTGAGGCTGATCACGGGTGTGGGTGTGGGTGTGGGTGTGGGTGTCGGTGTGGATTCGATGGTGCTCATATGAAAGGGCTCCTTATTTTGTGTTGTGTATTTGTTAGATCTTGGTAGCCGCTGTGAGCCTGCGGCATCGGGTTGCCTAACTTGCGCGCCGGTTACCTCTTGTGACCGTAGAACGGCATGGTTCCAGCGGCATGGTTACTTCTATGCCTCAATGAAGATGCATTCGCCGGGGCACTCCTCAGCTGACTCGATCGTTGCGTCAACCAGCCCGTCTGGGATTATCGCCATACCCTTGGCACCCTCTTCGTTGCCCTTGATAGCGGCAAAGATTTTGTCGCTCTCCTTGACGTAAGCCAGACCATCATCGAGAAGGGTAAACACCGCTGGTGCGATCTCTTCGCACAGGCCGTCGCCAGTGCATAGATCCTGATCGATCCAAACCTTCATGACGATGTGCTCTCCTTCTGGTTCGGCTACCGGCTCAACTCCGTTCTTAGAATAGTTTCGCAAGTTATTATTTGTCAAGCTTGCTCTGACTATTACTAGGGGATAGGGTCACGTTGTTATGGATGCTGTCCACGAACCCGCAGTTGATCTTTCACCCGCTCAGAGGCAGGTCGTAATCGCGCTAAAAAGGCGGGGGGAAGCATCGGCAGAAGAACTAGCCGAAGCGCTGGGCATTACTCCGAGCGGTGTCCGGCAACACTTGGCCGCACTCAAGGCCGCTGGGGTTGTTGCTGCGCGTCAGGAGCGAGGCCGGCCCGGGCGCCCGATTGCTTTGTACCACAGCACCGATCTAGCCGAGGCAGTGCTTCCCAAAGCCTCGGTCGACCTTACGGTCGAGTTGCTCGGCCACATAGAGGAAGAAGACCCCCAGTTAGTCTCGCGGATCTTTGAGCGGCGCCGAGACCGGCGAGTGGCACAAGCTCAGACTCAGGTGGCAGGTAAGAACCTTGAAGAGCAGGTGGCCTTCCTCGCTAGCATGCTCGACGAAGAGGGATACCTGGCCGACTTCGAAAAGCTGCCCGACGGCGCCTACAGGATGTCCTTGCACAGTTGCGCCATATGGGCTGTGGCATCACGGTATGGTCAGGCCTGCACCACCGAGCTTGAGTTCCTGCGCAACGTCCTCCCCGAGGTCGAGATCGAACGTGTAGAGCACAAGGCAGCGGGTGCCTATGCATGCGGGTACGAGATCCGACCACATGTCCCGGGGCGGATACGTGTCAGCGGCGCCGGGCAGTAGAAGCGATGGCCTCAGCTAGATGGTTGAGGCGAGCCCGTGACCGATGACGCTGCGATCTCCAAAGTCGAAGGGATCAAGCTCAACAGCGACTACCTGCGGGGCAGAATCGCCGAAGAGCTGTCCGAGAAAGTTCCTGTCTTCTCTAGTGAGAGCTATGAGCTACTCAAGTTCCACGGGATCTACCAGCAGGACGACCGCGACGTTCGCGTAGATCGGAAACGCCAGGGGCTGGACTTCGACCACAGCTGCATGGTGCGGGTCAGCATTCCCGGCGGAACCCTGAACGCCGAGCAGTACCTATCGATGGACAATCTATGCGGGTCTGTGGGCAACGGCACTATGCGGATCACTAGCCGGCAAGGGGTCCAATACCACTTCGTCAGCAAAGACGATCTGAGGTCGTTGCTTTCCACGCTCAACCAGCACCTCATCAGCACCTTGGGCGCCTGTGGCGATGTGGTGCGCAACACCATGTGTTGCCCGGCACCCCTTGCCGATCCGGTACGCACCGAGCTGCAGGCCTACGCCATGGAAGTGGCCCGCCGTTTCCGACCACGCACTCAGGCCTATTACCAGTTATGGCTTGACGGTGAGCAAGCTGTGACCGCCGAGGTACCCGAGCATGAGCCCATCTACGGCGCCGCCTATCTACCCCGGAAGTTCAAGATCGGCTTCGCCTTCCCGGGTGATAATTGTGTGGATGTGTACACCCACGACATCGGAGTAGTACCCGTACTCGACGGCGGTTCCTTGCGGGGGTTCACCCTGCTTGTTGGCGGCGGTATGGGCAAGAATCACACCAACCCCGACACGTTCCCAAGGCTGGCCGACCCGCTGGCCACAATTGCCGCAGACCAGCTGTTCGAGGTGCTCGAAGCAATTCTCTGGGTCCAAAGAGACAACGGTAACCGTAGCGACCGAGCGCAAGCCAGGCTCAAGTACTTGGTCCACGGCTGGGGAATAGAGCGGTTCCGAGCCACCGTAGAGGCTCGCCTCGGTTACTCGCTCCCCATGGCCAAGCCCGTCTTCTTCGCAGCCGCCGAGGATCATCTGGGCTGGCACCCTCAGGGCGACGGCCGCTGGTTCCTTGGAGTCAAGGTCGAAAACGGCCGCGTCATTGACCGCGAGGGTGTGCGGATACGGTCAGGACTTCGGGCGGTCATCGAGCAGTTCTCGCCCGGGGTTCGGTTTACCCCCAGAGAGGACGTGCTACTCACCGACTTGGCCGACTCTGACCGCCCCACCGTGGATGCGCTTCTCGCCGAGCACGGCGTGGTGCCAGCCGAGGAATGGGTGCCCATCAAGCGCAACTCCTTCGCCTGTCCTGCATTACCCACCTGCGGGCTGGCGCTCACAGAAGCGGAGCGGATCATGCCTGCCTTGCTCGACGAGTTAGAAACCGAACTGAACGCTCTGGGGCTCGGTGGGCTTAATTGTCATGTGCGAATGACCGGCTGCCCCAACGGTTGCTCTCGGCCGTACACGGCAGAGATCGGCCTAGTGGGGCGAGGCAAGAAAAATTACGACATCCATCTCGGGGGTGAGCCGGTGGGCATCCGCCTCAACGCCGTATTCGCCGAAAACGTCCCCCGCAAAGAGTTGGTTAACGTGTTGCGCCCAGTGCTGGTGAACTACCGCGACCATCGCCAGAACGAGGAAGGCTTGGGCGATTTCTGTCACCGTCTCGGAGTGGAGCAGCTGCGAGGCGAGCTCGGCACTGAACGTTGGGTGCGCACGCCAAGAGGCCTTCAACCTTAAAGGGTTGCAAACGGTCAGGCGCTGCCAACCCGCAGGGATACATCATCCCTCTACAAATCTGACCAAATAGATGCTGGGCCATAATTTGCCAGTAACCAAAAACTTGTCGGTGCCTGGCACATAGGCAATTCCGTTGGCCACATCAATTTTGGTACCTGCAACTGCAGCGTCATCAATTGCTTCGCCATGCAGCTCCGAGAGGTCAACCACAGCAGTAACCGTCCAACAGTCGGAATCGATTCGAAGAATCTCATCGGTCTGATATCTACTCGCCCAGACAGACTCGCCATCCCACTCCAACTCGTTCAATCCATCAGCAGCCCCATTCACGCGATTCACGTCATGGCGACCCGTCACCGAAAAGGTCTGCGGGTCTCGAAGTACGACCTCGGCAGAGCCATTACTCATCACAAAACCAGCGTCACCCATCCGGGTAAGCCCCCACCCTTCCCCGGTATATGAAAAGCTGCCGCTCGGAATTGCAGTACTCAAATTTTCTAAACTCTGTGCAGACCAGCGGTAGGCCCTCTGTTCCTTCCAAGTCAGCTGCACTAACTCTCCGTTTACCCCCTCGGCAAGCCCCTCTCCGAAGACCTCTGCCGGCAAGTCTGCCTGGGCTAGCAGATCACCCGTGGCGGGGTTGATTGAACGCAGCGCCGACTCGCCATACAAGCCAATACTTTCAAAAAGTTTGCCCTGATACAGCAGTAGACCTTGGGTGTAGGCATCAGTCTGATGCGGGATTTTGTCGACTACCTGAGGCTTCAGCGCTGCTGGTTTTAGCGTTTTAAGCAACTCACAAGAACTTCCTTCGTCTTGAGTCTGCGCCGTTAGTGTTGACCCGCCGCAGGCCCCCAATCCGCCGCCCAGCGCCGCCGTGAGTCCAAGGCCGAGCAGCAACTTGCAAACAACAGAGACTCTCAACAAATCGCCCCCTGCTGAGACACCTGCTGAGACACAAGCTGAGACACCCTGCGTAGGGTGCTTACGGCCTCAATGTGGTGCGTTTGCGGAAACATATCTACTAGCTCAACGCCGCATACTTCATACCCAGCGGCAACCAACAGACCAAGGTCTCTAGCCTGAGATGCTGGGTCACAGCTGACTAAGGCCACACGCTCGGCGGCAGTAGCCACAACCGCTGCAACCCCGCTAGCTAGTAGCCCGGCCCGCGCTGGGTCTGCTACTACCACATCGGCTGGACTAGGCGACCAACGCTCAACAGAACTTGCAATCACTTGGGTGTTCAGCCCTCTGAGGTTGACTTGAGCATCCAGGGCAGAAGACTCTGAGCGTTCTACAAGTACTGCCCGCTCGGCCATAAGCCCTGCTGTAAACAGCCCGACTCCCCCATACAGGTCAACTAGGCGATCAATTGTTGGGTCGAAGGGTGCCACGGCTCGGGCCACTGCACTGATGAGCGCTTCGGCACCGTCTGGACGAGCCTGAAAAAACGACCGAGCCGAGATCCGAAACTGCTTCCCCGCAACTTGTTCATAAATCCACGCTTGTTGACCTTGTTCAAGCTCATGTTGGGTGACAACTCGAACACCCTCGGGAAGACCAAAGTCATGGTCGGCTGCTTGATCAAGGCCCGCGACAATCACCATGCGCTCAGAGGTTCGCGCGCCTACTCGAAAGGTCACCTCGGAAGCGCCCGGGAAACGGCCCTTGTGCATCAACTCCTGAATCAGCGGGTGTGCCACCATGCAGACAGACACTGGGTGAATCTGATGGCTGTGACGCTGCCGAAAACCAGTCAACCCAGCCTGCTCTGAATGCTCGTCAACTCCGCACCGAAGCGTGGTTCGATACTGAGTCGCAGGTAACTCTTCTGCGAATGAGATCGGAACGTTTTCCAGCTTCGCAATCCGACGGAGAGCATCGGTAACGATCTCTGCCTTCAAGCGCAGCTGCAACGACGGCTCTGCATGTTGCAAATCACATCCGCCGCAACCAGCCGCAACCTCAGAACATGGCTCTTCCCTGCGCCCATCGGCCGGCTCAAGAACTTGTTGCACCTTGCCTTTAGCTAGCTTCTGAGAAGTCTCCGTGATTTGCGCCAACACCCGGTCGCCGGGCAATGCTCCCTGAACAAGCAGAATTCGCCCTGACTTCTCACGTCCAAGCCCTAGGCCTCCAGCCACCATGCGCTCGATCTGCAGTTCCACAGGCGGCGATGTGGCGTCTGGCTGTTGTTGCATGACCTCACCGTAGGCCGTGGAACAACGCAGCGAAGAAGTCTTGACTCCCACAGGGTGGCATTGCGCGATTAGGGTCAGTACGCGGCGACTAGGTGGCGTCGTATTCGATCAAGAAGGTGACCTAGATGAGTTCGCGCCCCGTCCAAATTGCACCATCAGTCCTTCCGGCTGATTTCTCACGGCTTGGCGAGGAATGCATCAGCTTGGAAAAAGCTGGAGTTGACCGCATTCAGTGGGACGTTATGGACGGCGTGTTTGTGCCCAACCTGACTTTTGGGCCAGATGTGATTCGGGCTTGCCGACCACTAGTAGACGTTCCCTTTGAGGCGCACCTGATGGTGGTAAACCCAGACGAGCTAGTTCATAAGTACGTAGAGGCGGGCTGTGAAATTGTGATTGTGCACGCCGAGGCATGTACGCACTTGCACCGCACGTTGTCAAACATTCGTGAGCTTGGCGCGGGCCCGGCGGTTGCACTCAATCCCGCAACCCCAGCATCTGCAGTTCGCCACGTTATGGACCTAGTCGACTTGATTCTCGTGATGACAGTGAATCCGGGATTTGGTGGACAGGAATACATCTCGACGATGGAATCCAAAATCTCTGAGGTGGCAGAAATGATTGCCCTCACCGGGCGAGATATTGACCTTGAGGTTGACGGCGGAATTGCTCCAGCCACAGTTGCAGGCGCAGCCGCCGCTGGCGCAGATGTATTAGTAGCAGGCAGCGCGTTATACCGAGACCCCGAGGGCTTATCGCACGCAGTGGCAGAGATTCGCTCGCTTGCAGAGTCTGCGCGTTCCTAAACCCCAATGCGACTCGCTTGTTCGGACTCCCAGAGCGACCCCGCGTTGGGCGCTCCGACAGGCAAAACAAATCAGGCATCTCGATCAAGCCGATCGGGCAGATCAAGCCGGCTGCGGGTAGTTGCGTTCGCCCTGCTCACAGCCAGTCTGATTGCTACTGCTTGCGGAGATGGCAGCCCCGCTTTTTGCACCCCGCTAGGTAAAGTTGCCGACCTTAGCCAGATTGCAGCGGCCCTAAAAACGGGAGACATGAAGGGCGCCAGCGCACAGGCCGCTCAGCTACGCAAGCTCTCAGGCGAAGCACCCCCAGAGATTCGGGCCGACTTCGTGGCTGTTGCAGATGCCATTGTTGAGATCGTTGACTTAGTAGCAAAAGAGCCTGTGGAGGGGCAATCAGACCCCGGGCAGTTTGAGCAAAGGCGCGAAGATCTGAACAATCGCCTTGGCCAGATCGATACCCGCACCCAACGGATTACTGTTTGGGCTTCTGAGCAATGTGGACTTGAGCTCTAACGCCAGGACTACTGGCCTGAACTACTCAGATGGTTCGGATGCAGAAATCTGCAGGCGACGCTGAATCACGCTATCGATGATTCCGTACTCTTTAGCCTGCTCTGCAGTGAACCAACGGTCTCGATCCGAATCAAGATTTACTTGCTCGGTGGTTTGTCCGGTGTGTTCGGCTATCAACTCAGCCAACAAGTGCTTGATGTACTTGAGTTGTTCGGCCTGAATAGCAATATCAGTTGCTTGGCCCTGCATCCCTGCAGATGGCTGATGCATCATGATGCGAGCATGCGGAAGCGCATAACGCTTTCCTGGTGCTCCTGCGCAGAGTAAGAACTGCCCCATTGAGGCCCCAAGACCCATACAGATCGTGCCAACGTCTGGCGACACAAACTGCATCGTGTCGTAGATGGCCATGCCGGCAGTGACAGATCCGCCCGGCGAGTTGATGTAGAGCCAGATGTCTTTCTTGTCGTCCTCGGCCTCTAGATAGAGCAACTGCGCGGTAAGGAAGTTGGCAACCTGATCATTGACCTCGGAACCAAGGAACACGATTCGGTTCTTCAGAAGGCGTGCATAAATATCGGCTGAAGGTTCCATTCCTGATCCGCCTTGGGCCTGGGCCGGGTCGAGGAGGAACGGTGGAACTGCTGAAGTATCTGACATTGGCATAGGTGAGGAGGATAACGCGCCCGGAGCACATCATTGTGCCGCCCTAGGAGTTCGCCCCAGCGAGTTCGCCCTGCCGGCAGGGCCAACTACAGTGTGAGTCCCGTGCGGACGTGGCGGAATTGGCAGACGCGCTGGGTTTAGGTCCCAGTGCCCGCAAGGGCGTGGGGGTTCAAGTCCCCCCGTCCGCACCACTGTTGTGTTTCAGATCGATGCGGATTTGCACAAAATTCAACCTGCCTAGCCTGGCTACAGCAGAACGGCTCAATTACCCCTGAGCTATTTCCTCGGCGAAGCCGGCGCGCAGGAGTACACTCCTAGGTTGTGTCCTTAGGGCAAGTTCAAGATCACCCAATGGCGACTAGTGCTCGCAAACAGATACCGGCTATAGCAGTTGCCGCCCTGGGCTTTATCGCCGTGTCTGTCATCTTGTTGTTATTAGGTCGGCTGGCCCTAGCTCATCAAGTAGCAATCGGTCGACAAGAGTTCGAACCTGGCGTTGGCTGGTTCGGGCAATGGGTCCGCTGGGATGGCAATTGGTATTACCGCATTGCCCATAACGGCTATGGCTTTACATCGGGGCAGCAACGAGCGGTTGCGTTTTGGCCCTCGTATCCGTTGACTATCCGTGGGCTCGCGTTGCTCACCCATGATGAGTATGACGCCGGACTCATCATCACCTGGCTCAGCGGATTTACAACCATCACTTTGTTGGCTCGATGGTGCACTGAACGCATGACTCGCATGGCCTCGATCGCAGCAGTGATTACCCTTTTGTTGTTTCCTTACGCTTGGTACATGCACTGGTCGGTGTATGGAGACGCGTTCTTTGCTGCATGCGCACTCGGCACTTTCTTATTGTTGGAGCGAGACAAGACCTTGCTAGCTGGACTGCTCGGCGCCTGTGCTGCAGCCGGTCGACCCATGGGCTTAGCCGTGATTGCAGGGTTGTTTGTTTTGACCTTGGAGCGTCGGGGCGCGCTGGTTCCAATGCTTGCAAGAACTCCTCTGGCCAGCAACACTAAATCTGACGGCCGAACTGACGGCGGGGCTGGTGGCGGCCGAGCCTCGGAATCAATCACCGAGCCCAGGTGGCGTCGGGCCATGCTCTGGCTTCGGGTACCTCGCGCCATACGTCTCAACAAGCTCAAACTCAAAGATACTGGGGTCTTGTTATCGTTACTTGGACCGCTGTTGTACATGGCCTTTCTGTGGCAGACCGAAGGCACACCCTTTGCCTTTGCCGACGCCGAGAGCGCACCGGGCTGGGACCATAAACCGGGCCCAGCCACTTGGTTCAAGTTCAACGTTATTGGCGGTCTCCGAGATGTGGGTCTTACCCGAGAGACCGGCGGCATGCTGCTTCATGGGTTCTTTGCCATTGGTGCGTTGCTGCTAGTTCCCAAGGTAATCCGCCGGTTTGGATGGGGCTACGGAGCGTTCTGCACCGTACTCATTGCCTTCCCAGTCATCTCGAGCAAAGACTTCTACGGCCTTGGCCGGTACCTGATTCCGGCATTTCCGGTAGTAGCAGTAATTGGAGAATGGTTGAGCGAGCGGACCGTGTGGGCTCGGGTGGGAGTCTGGGCAGTGAGCGGCACGCTGCTGGCATTCTTAGGGTTCTCGTACGCACGCGGCCTCTACTTGGCCTAACCGTTTAGCCAGCACCGCCTAATCAGCACAGTTTAGCCGGCACCGTTTAATCAGTGCTGCGCAGCACTCGCCCTGCAAGCGCTCCCGTATGAACTCCGTGGTCCATAAATGGCTGTCCATTCACAATGGTGTGGTCAATGCCTCGTGACCGCTGCACAAACCTTGGTGCTCCGCCCGGAAAGTCATGAACAATCTCGGGGAGTTCCAGCGCAAGACCCGCAAGGTCAATCACGTTTAGGTCTGCAAAGGCACCCTCTGCAACAACTCCTCGATCTCGATACCCGATAAACGAGGCCGTATCTGAAGTCAACCGACGTACACCTTCTTCGATGCTCATCACCTGCTCATCTCGCACCCAGTGCGATAAAAAATACGTGGGCTGAGAAGCGTCCATAATCTGTGTGGCATGAGCGCCGGCATCGGCCAATCCCATAATGCTGACAGGCGATAACACCATCTCTTTGATTGCATCCTCACGCTCATTCATAACTGGCCAATTCACAATGGCCTTTCCGTCGGAGCGGTCCATAGCCTCAAGATATGCCTCGACCGGGCTCACCCCGCAGCGGCGCGCAATGCCGGCTAAAGAATCCTGCTCGGAATACACATAGCGTGCGTCACTATTGGCATCCATGAGATACATGGTCTCGAATGGGTCCACTGCTTTGGTGCTGCCTTCGGCAATTAGGCGCTTACGCAGATCAGGGTTGCGGATTCCAGCCAGCCTTCCGGCTAGGTCCAGCCCTGAGAGTTGCTGAAAGCTAGGCAAGTCATCAATGAGCGTGTTGGCAGCAAATGAAAACAGCACGCCAACGCTACGCGGGGTGATTTGTGGTCGCAGTTGGGAGCCGGTGGCATTGGCTTGAGCGGCCAATTCCAGAACCTCGCTGTAATGATCTCCAAGTGACCGGATCTGCTGCAGGTTAAAGCTAAAGGGCCGACCAAGCTCTCGGCTGATATCTGCCATCCATGCCAACTCTTCGGCCACACGAGAGCCCGGACCATTTTCTAAGTTGTAGCGAGGGGCACTCTCTAATACGCCACGGCCAAGGTTTTTGAGCGAAGCAGCAATAGCAAAGAACTCTGCAGGGTCAGACCAAGTACCTGGCACATTACGGCCGTCTGGAACGCGGTGAAACAAGCTCCGAGAGATTGAGTAACCAAAAGCCCCCGCCAGCATTGCCGATTCAACCTCGGCTGCCATCTGCTGTAATTGCTGCTCGGTGGGTTTGAAATCTGCCTCACATGCAGCCTCGCCGGCCACATAAAGCCGTACTGCAACATCGCCCACATATCCGCCAGCGTTTAGGCCCAACGGAAAGCTCGAGATGGTATCTAGGTACTCCCCGTAGCTCTCCCAGTTCCAAGGCAAGCCGGCCAAAATGCAAGACGCTGGGATGTCCTCAACTGACTCCATTGCCGTAGCCAAAAGTTCGGCCTGACCAGGGCGAACCGGCGCAAACGTCATGCCACAGTTACCCATCACTACCGAGGTCACCCCATGCCAGCAAGAAGAAGACATGGTTGGATCCCAACCAATCTGCGCATCTAGATGCGAGTGAAGGTCAACAAAACCGGGGGTCACAAGGCGATCGGTTGCGTCGATTACTCGGGTTGCACTGTTGCGATCCTCATGTGTCAGTTGGCCAACCGCACAGATGCGATCGCCCTCAATACCCACGTCTGCCCGGCGTGCTGGGCCGCCTGTTCCGTCAACCACCGTTCCGCCTGCGATGACTACGTCATATGCCATTTCACCCTCCCCTTAGGTCTGCTCTTTGCTCAGCGGACTCAGTCCATGCGACTGCGTTGCTCGCTAGTTTGAAGTCTTCACCTCTTTAGTATTGCAGGCAGTACTGCTCAAGCCATTGGGAACAACAACGAGTCTTCTTCTTTCTTGCCTTGATCAACCCGGCGTGGTGGCCTCTGTGGCCGAGTTCGTTCTTGTAACGAGTCAGGTTTGAGCTGAAGGGGCTGCACCTCTGGGCTGACCCTGCTGCGCCTCCGGTAAGCTAATCCTGCGGCAGACTGATCTCATGCCAGAGGGCCACACCATTCACCGGCTTGCCCGACAACTCAACGCATCACTCGGCGGTGAAAGTGTTCAGGCATCCTCGCCACAAGGCCGCTTTACCGATGGCGCCTTGCGCATTGACGGGCTCACCCTGCTGAGCGCTCAGGCCTGGGGCAAGTACTTGTTCTGCGAGTTTGATTCTGGCGAGTTGTTACATGTGCATCTTGGTTTGATTGGCAAATTTCGTTCCCGGAAAGCGCCAATCCCCGAACCAGTCGGTCAGGTTCGGTTGCGTTTACAGAACGACGCACTTGCTTGGGATCTGTCGGGACCAACCCGCTGCGAACTCATCAGCCCAAGCGAGCAGGAGCAGATTGTGTGCCGCCTTGGGGCAGATCCGCTGCGTTCGGATGCCGATGTGTCTGCTGCTAGAAACAGGTTCAGTCTGTCTAAGCGGGCTGTGGGGGCAATCGTTCTAGATCAGACTGTGATTGCCGGAATCGGCAATGTATATCGAGCGGAACTGCTCTTTCTGTGCGGGGTTCACCCCGCAAGGCCTGCAAATAGCCTCACCGAAGATGAGTTCACTAAGTTCTGGAGCGAAACTGTGCGCCTGCTTCGGCTTGGCGAGCGAATGGGCCGCATCGTGACAACCGATCCTGCCGAGATTGGCGTGACCCGCTCAAAGATGAAGGCCGAGGACAAGCTGTACGCCTATCACCGACAAAGCTGCAAGCGCTGCGGCTCAAGTATCGAAGTGCTCAAAATCGGTGGTCGGCCAATCTGGTATTGCCCAAACTGTCAGCCCGCGTAAAGCGGTTTTGCGGCGCTTTCACGACACTATGTGTCGTGAAAGCGCTGCAAAAGCAGTCAACGGATTCTCAGGAGAGCCAGCGTCCCCAATGGGATTACGTTCCCCGCTGACACCGCTTAGCTGCTGCGATTAACTGCCCTAGGCATGAGTGAACAGCAGGTCAACAGATTTGCATCGCTTAATCACGGCCTGATCAACCGCCGGACCGCTCACAAACTCGGGCTCACTGACCGGCAGATCGCCTATCGGGTTGCGCAAAACCGCTGGAGAAGACTCTGGCCAGCAGTTTTTGCAGTCTCTGGCTCGACAGAGACACCGAGTCAAATTCTTCTCGATGCAGTCATGCATAGCGACGGTGTTGCCTCACACCTGAGCGCTGCCTGGCTACTTGGGCTACGCGAGTTGCCGCCTGCACACCCGCAAGTCAGCACTGCCCCACGTGGCGGACGCTCAAGCCAAGCAATCAGAATTCACCAGAGTAGAGACCTGTGTAGCAGCCACACCACACAGGTGAACGGAATTCCCACTACCGATGCAACCCGCACAATTCTTGATCTCGCAGGGCGAGTTTCCTCTACAGAACTGCAGATTCTTTTTGATCGAGCCCTCCGACTCCGCCTGACACACGCAGACAAGCTCACCGAGTACTTTCTTCAGACTTCCAGGCCTGGCCGGCCCGGAGCGGCAGGAGTAAGGCGCTTTCTCAAGGGGATGAACCTTGATCTTGCTCTCGCTGAAAGTGACCTTGAGACGCTGCTGACTTTGCGCCTGCGTAAAGCCGGCTTGCCAGACCCTGTTGCGCAGTTCAAAGTCTTAGCGAACAAACATCAGTACCGGATTGACCTGTGTTACCCCGAGCACATGCTGGCAATAGAGGGCGACGGGTTTAGCTTTCATGGAGGCCGGGATGCCTTTGAGAGCGACAGGGTCCGACAGAATGATCTAGTGCTCGCTGGCTGGCGTGTGCTGCGCTTTACTTGGCGGCAAATCTGTTATCAACCGGATTGGGTGGTTGGTCAGGTTCGAGAAGCACTAGAGCTTGGCCACTGACCCGGTTCGGTGACCCGGTTCGGTGACCCAGCCTGCGTAAATCGCGTTTGCAGCGGTTTCACGACATTATGTGTCGTGAAACCGCTGCAAACGCGATCAGTGGACCATCAAGACAGCTCAGCTAGCTGGGCCGCCAAGCTTCTGAGGGCTTCGCCACGGTGCGAGATCTTCTGCTTCTCTTCGGGTGACATCTGCGCAAAGGTTCGACCATCGCCAAGGTCTGGAACAAACACCGGATCGTATCCAAAGCCTGCCGACCCAATGGGCTGTTCGCAGATGCGGCCAGAAACGGCGCCCGCTGCCGATAGCTCAAACCCGTCGGGCCAGCGTAAAACAATCACGCAACAGAACTGAGCTGCGCGGCTCACCGCGCTGGCTGGCGCGAGACCGTTGGCCGGGCTGGCCAGAAGATCTAGCTCACGCAGTAACTTCTGCAGGTTTGCCTGATCAGTGGCCTCGGGGCCAGCGTAACGAGCCGAGTACACCCCTGGAGCACCCCCAAGGGCATCAACAACAAGGCCTGAGTCATCGGCAATTGCAACCTCGTTGGTTGCCACTGCTAGGGCAACTGCCTTTAGTCGAGCGTTTGCAATAAATGTGTCGGCATCCTCAATCACCTCTGCCACCGACGCTGGCCGGGGCAATAACTCAACGGCTAGCCCATCAGTTGTAGTCACCCCTAAACTGCGAAAGGTGGCCGAAAGTTCGGCCACCTTTTTAGGGTTCGCAGATGCAAGTACCAGCCGGCTCGGAACGCTATGAGCTACAGCCATTGAGCTTGGACTCAGCGACCAAAGCTACGAGGAGAGGGTGGCACCGAAATGTACTCACGTTGCAGTTCGTGGATCTGAGAAATTCCGCCTTGGGCTAGGCCGAGTAACGAGTCGAGTTCTTCACGGCTAAAGGGCGCACCCTCGGCAGTACCTTGGACTTCTACAAACAAACCTTTGCCCGTCATCACAACGTTCATATCGGTCTCGGCTGTGGAGTCCTCGACATAGGGAAGGTCTAAGCAGGCCTCGCCTTTGACTATGCCCACAGAGATAGCAGCGAGTTCGTCGATAAGCGGCACGGAACTCAGCAAGCCGGCCTGCACCATGCGAGTCATGCAGTCATGCAGAGCTAGGTAAGCGCCAGAGATTGCAGCTGTGCGGGTACCGCCGTCAGCCTGCAGAACATCACAATCAAGCAGAATCTGTCGCTCGCCGAGGGCCTTCATATCAACCACCGAACGCAAGCTTCTACCAATAAGTCGCTGGATTTCTTGAGTCCGACCCTTGGGCCCCTTGGTCTCTCTGCGGATTCGCTCGGGCGAGGCCCCGGGCAACATCGAGTACTCAGCGGTCACCCAACCCTTGCCGCTATTGCGCATCCAACGAGGCACATCCTCATCCAACATTGCAGTGCACAAAACTTTGGTCTCACCAAAGGTTACTAACACCGAACCCTGTGCATATGCGGTGAAGTCACGCTCAAAGCTATGGGGGCGGAGTTCGTCTAGTGCGCGGCCATCTGGTCTCAAGTGAATCTCATTTCTAGTTCTGTGGGCCTTTGCCAACTGGCGAAATGCCAGAGAATGCAGATCAGCAAGGGCCGATCAGGCAGTGCTCCGAGCGATCTGCCAAGAGGACTCCGAATCCTAACTGAGTTCGGCTGCAGCCTGAGAAAAACTGGCTGATCGATCCTGCCAATTACCAGCCTCAGTCGGGGTGGGCGCTCCGGGCGAAAACAGCAAAATACCAGGAACTGACGCGTGAACCAGTAGCGCCTCAGCCCCCAACTGCACTGCCTCTTGAACCGTTTCAGCCGCGGCTACAACCGTGATTCGGCAACGCTCGGCTAGCGAGGCGCCGTTCTCAGGAAGGGTCACTGCGAGCAACTGCCCTGGTGGCCATTGGCTTGCTTCTTCAACGAGTGGCCGTGCTGACACACCGCGCTCAACCCCACCCAAAATCAACACCGTGGGCAACTCTTGCTGCCTGGCCCAAGCCAGCCCCGCTGCGGCAGCCGAGGGGTTTGAGGCCAACGCATCATCAACAAATCTGATTACCGCGGCAGCGCTATTTGCATCTGGACCTACGCACTCGTCAAGGCGGCCCGGCATTGATCGCGCTGCCCCGTCGAGTATCTGCTGCTCGGTCATGCGACCTCCCCCAAGCTGGAAGATCACCTCGGCAGCCAACGCTGCGTTCTGGACCCGTTGCTGCGGTAAGGCCGGGGCCGAGGTGGGTGGTTGAACAATCACCGGGCCAAATTGAATTGAGGCTGCAAGCGCCTCTGGGCTATCGGCCGAGACAACTACAACTTCTGCTGATTGCTCGTTGTTGCTCAGCACGCGCAACTTGTCGGCACGGTAACGCTCAACGCCTCCATGAAAATCAAGGTGATCTTCAGTAAGCGAAGTCAGCACCGCAATAGCTGGCACGTGTTGTAGGTCTGCGGCCTGATAACTAGAAACCTCTAGCACCACAATCGGCGCGGTTGAATCCCAGTCGACACCAAATACGGGGATTCCCAAATTGCCTGCCAGCCCAACTCGCAGTCCGGCCTGAGCCGCAAAATGCCCGATCAAATCAGTGGTTGTTGACTTGCCTTTAGTGCCAGTGACTGCAACCACGCGCTGCGAAGAGTCGAGAGACCCCATCCACAGGTCTAACGGGGTTGTCATCAGCGCACCTTGCTTCACTGCATCAACTAGCTGCGGCATGTACTTAGGAAACCCCGGCGACCGTACAAAAACCTGAGCAGTCTTGGCCGCTTGCTCAACGCTGATCATTTGCAACTCGCTAGCTAGCGTGTCGGTAGAAACCCCACCGTGCAGTTTGCTATGCAAACCGCTCTGCGAACCGCTCTGTGCAGTAGCTCGACCGCCCAGCTGAGACCCCGGGCTCAGGGCCTCATCTACTAAAAAAACCTGCAACGGTGCAGCAGCAAGAATCGGTCCAAGTGCTGCCTGCATGTCTGTACCCATGCCTAGTAACACCACTCGTTGTCCGGCAAGATCGCTGAGTTTCATCCGTTAAATCCTTATAGCTTGTGGTCTAACTAACTTTCTAAATCCGAGATCATCTGCTGATACTCCTGCGGCAAACCTGTCACCGAGTCAATCTGCAAAAACTCGCTGGGCTGTGCTTCAACCTCACTCAGCACCTGCAAAGCCTCTTCATGTAACTCAGATGGGATGAGCTGCGCCTGCCACTGCGGTATAGCTGCAAGCAACGCAACCGCCGCAGCTGACTCGTGCCGCTCCCCCACACAGTCAAATGGCTTTTCTGAGGACCACAACTCTCTTACCGGGTCAAGGTGTGCGGCCTCATTGAGTAGGTCTCGCCCGAACTGCTCGTTAATCTGCTCGGGGCTGAGCGAGGGTGCCAGCATGAGGGCCGTAAAAAGACATTTGGCGCAGTCTCCGCATGGCCGTTGCGTTCGGCTGGACTCATTTTCATTCCACAATGTGAAGGCCCGGTTACAAGAGACAATGTCTGCGGCAAGTCCGCGTTTGGCAACGCTGCGGCCGATTGCAAGCTCGGTCATCGGTCGCAGCAGCGAGAAGTAGCGCACACCGATTGGCTCGAATACAGCTTGCAAAAGTTGCTCAGCCTCGGCCGACTTTGAGTACTGGTGATTCACCTCAATACCGGCGGGGCTACCGGCAGGGCTGCTGCCCTGAATCACCAAGCTGGGTTCAGAGGCCGATCGCTCAAGACCCATCAACACATCGCGCCGATTGACCAACACTGCAAGAATCACCGCTATTGCCGAGTTAATTGCGGTGACTGGTACATGCCCATTGAGCGCACCGGCAGCTACAAGTTCTCTCAGTTGAGGGTCAAGGGTTCGCTGCACGCTCAGCAGGGGGCGGCCAAGATGCTCGGCTAAATGCAAGTGCGCTCCCTTTGGGTTGACTGCCATCAGCACAGCTTCGGGCACCAAGTGGGCAACTAGCGCCGAGTCTTTGCCCCCACCAACCGGAACCAGCGCGCCCGATCGAGCAGTGGGCGACTCAACGCTTATGGGCGGTGCTGTGCCGCTGCGCTCTACCAACTGCACCGGCAGAGGCACAGGCAAAGCATTGCGATAGGCAAACTCGCGCAGGCCTTTGTCATACATGGCCATGACAAGTGCTCGCTCTGCGGCATTTAGCAAAGGAGTTTCAATCACCGTGGGTGCAATCGACTTGTAATACGAAACCCCAGCAAGCAGATGCAACACCCTTACTGCTCGATCAAAGTCACCAAACTCGGGCTGCGAATCCTGCGGCAGATCGCAGTCAAACTCAATCACCTCGGTGAACTCATGCGTGGTGCCAAAGCAATAGTGCAGATGCACCTGCCGCCCACGCACGGTTGTGTTGCTCACAATAAATGGCCCTGCATAGGCGTTTTCGCTCATAGAAATACTCGATCTTCAATACTTGCCACCGAAAGAGTCTGCCCCCAAGGCGTTAGGCCTGAGACTGATTTGGCACCTAACAATTCTGCCAGACTTAGGCTGCGTTCGCTGACCGCCGAGCCGGCTAAGAGCGCTTGTCGCCAAGCAGTGTGTAGCGCCCCATCAGAAAGCGGCGGGGTAACTTCACTGCCATCTTGTAGAACTGCCACCACGCAATGCTGATCAATCAAGGCCACATTGTTATCAACGTTGAGCCACAAGGTTGCATTGGTCTGCGGACGGTGCGATTGGCCTGCTAGCAGTTCGCCATCTTGTTCTAACAGCAGGTTGCAGGCCGGACTGCTGTGGTTTCTGCGGTAAGAAGAGAGCCCAACGCGCAGCTCGTCTGCATGGGCCAAGGAACTGTTCAGCTGTGGCGTAAACCCAGAAATCTGTAGCAGCCAATCTGTGCCGGGTGGCGCCGCTTTATGACTCTTTGCCGAAGGAACAAGTGCAACTGCGAAATAACTACCTTGGCCTGCGAGGCTGCTGCTTAGCTGAGCGCCCGCAGTTCGAACCTGGCCTGCCGCGTGGGCTGCTGCGGCTAGCGCAGCCGTGATGCTCTTCGTCACCTCTGCCACGTCGAAGCCTGTGTAACCAAGCGTTCGTGCGGCCCACTCGAGCACCTGCGCATGCTCGCTCGCTTGTACTTGCGCTTGCACTTTCGCTTGCACTGGCGCAGCCTCTTGCGCCTGCACATACACAACAGGCGATATCCCGAGCAGTAGGCCCATTTGTGTTTCTGACTCGGGGCTCAGCGAATCGGCTTGGTAGATCTGACCCTCGATCCAATACGCAGCCGCCCCTGTGTCCAAACTCTGAGTTGGTAAGGCCATGTTCTGGGCCATGTTCTGGGTCCTGTCTTGGGTCCTGTCTTGGGTCCTGTCTCGCGGCCGCAGTCAAGCTGCAACCAGGCTGCAGAGCCAGCGGTGAATAGTACTGCGCTGGACTCGGCCAACGGTCAGAAGTAGATCACCTTCTCAGCATTCGCCGTTGCCTCATCTAGGTCAAGCGTCCATGCACCAGTAGAGAGGTACTTCCATCCGTAGTCGCACACAATAAAGACAATCACTCCAGATTCGATTCGCGCAGCCACCTTGCATGCGCCTGCAAGGGCCGCCCCTGCAGAAATACCAGAAAACACCCCAACGTCAGCAAGCTTGCGAGTGAACTCGAGCGACTCGCGGGGCCGCACAATGGACTTACCGTCGAGCAGGTCATAGCCACCCCACTTCTCAAACACTGGGGGGATGTAGCCGTCTTCAAGAGAGCGCAGCCCTTCAACTTTCTCTCCGGTGGGCGGCTCCACAGCCAGAATCTTTATATCTGGGTTGTGCTCTTTCAAGAAGGTGCCCACCCCCATGAGTGTTCCCGATGTGCCAAGCCCTGCCACAAAGTGCGTGATATCTGGAACGTCGCGCAAAATCTCTGGGCCAGTGGTTCGGTAGTGCGCCCTTGGGTTGGCCTCGTTTGCGTATTGATACAAAAACACCCAGTCGGGGTTCTTCTCTGCAAGCTCAATCGCCCTACGCACTGCCCCATTCGAGCCTTCCTCGCCGGGGGAATCAATAATCTCAGCTCCGTACACCTCGAGCAGCTGCCGTCGCTCAATCGAGACATTTCCGGGCAACACAATCTTGATCTTGTATCCCCTGATTCGACAGATCATGGCCATTGCAATGCCGGTGTTGCCCGAGGATGGCTCAAGAATGGTGCAGCCGGGAGTAATCCGGCCCTCGTCTTCGGCTTCGGTAATCATGGACAGCGCAATGCGGTCCTTGACAGACCCTGCCGGGTTCTGGCCTTCCATCTTTCCCAGGATGCGCACATTTGGATTGGGGCTGAGTTGACTCAGGTCCACAATCGGCGTGTTGCCAATAAGGTCGAGTACAGAGTTATAGACAGTCATTGGATGGCTCGGGGCGTGATCATAATCCTGAGGTGAATGGTAGGGAATTCTTTGGGCGCGAACCACTCGCGGCGCAGTGACATCAAAAATCAAGTTCCAGATTGAGCGCACTATCAGTTCCGCTAGGGCTGCGCGTCATGCTTAAGCTGCTAGTCATGCAGTCAGCTCCACCGGCTCTTCAATAATCTCGTCCCCCAGAATTTGATACGAGCGAAGCGATGGCAGGTCATCGCGCAGAGAAACAATCACGTAATGCCAGTCGGGGTCTGGGGCTTGGGCCACATCTGTTGGCGAAGGGTACGCATCAGTGTGCGTGTGGGAATGCATCACTCCCAAGATCTGCCAACCATTCGCTTCGGCATCTCGGTCAGCTTGTAAAAATGCCTTGCCCGGAACGGTGTAGAGCTTTGAGCTCTGAGCTTGGTTCTCACACGGGTAGAAACGCAGCACCTGCTGAGGTTCGGCGGCTTGCTGTGTGAGAGGGCTCGGTGAGCTAGCCGGTCCGGCAAAAAGCCCGCAAGCCTCTAAAGGAAGGCCATCGAGCGCGTGGGCAAGCATCTGGGCGTGGATTTCTGGTGTCAGGCTCAGCACGTTGGTAAAGCTAGTGCGTCTGTCTGGGTTGCGGGTCTATCGGCGCTACAGGTTTGCTCAGCCTAGTTTGCAGCGCTTTAACGACACATAGTGTCGCTATTGCGCCGCGAACGCGTCCGGTCGATCAGTACTAACCTTGCCGGTTCTGTGAAGCAGACCGGCATACAGGTGATCGCCACCAATCGGCAGGCTCGGCATCGCTACGTTTTGACCGATACCTACGAGGCCGGAATTGTTCTGACAGGTAGCGAGGTCAAGTCACTGCGAGAGGCCAAGGTTCAGCTCACTGACGCGTGGGCTTCGATTGAGGCGGGCGAGGCGTGGATGCACGGCATGCATATCGCTGCGTACTCGCACTCACAGCTTCATAGCGGGCATTTCGCTGTGCGAGATCGCAAGCTGTTGTTGCATCGCAATCAGATAGACCGCATCGGCATGAAGTTGCGGGTGGAGCGCCTTTCGCTGGTGCCCACCAAGCTGTACTTCCTTGATGGCAAGGTCAAAGTTGAGTTATCTGTGGGTAAGGGCAAGAACGTGGGCGATAAGCGAGAAGACATCAAGCGCCGCGATTCCGAGCGCGATGCCGCAAGAGATATCGCAAATGCTCGCCGAAGAACTGAGTGACACGCTCGCAGAGCGTTGCCTGAGTGGGCAGGCCGAGCGCAGAGCCTGAGTGGGCAGGCCGAGCGCAGAGCTGCGGACCCTGCATTAATCGCTTTCGTATTCCTGAGAACCGAGGTACACTAGAAGCGTATTACTTGGGGCTGACTGGTTTCGACGTTGGGACCTGGAAGCCGAGTTTGCGACCCGAGTTGCCACAGACTCGTTAAACGGGGGCACAAAATGAACCGCCAACGAGCAGTTCGCTCTCGCAGCCTGATTTAACCCAGGTTGAAGAGAGTCATCGTGACCAGCAATGGCGCACGGGGCCTGATCAGCGCAGCCCGGCAACAGAAGCGTTGATGGACCGTAGGGAGAGACCACTGACCGTGTGAAAGAACACTGACTTCCGGGAAAGCCCGGGGGGTGGCCTCCTTGTGTGGCCCACTGACCTGCCAGAGCGGTAGCCCTAGAGGCCGCAGTGCAGGAATGGTCGTAGCAAGTTCGGTAACCACCTAGCGGACGGGGGTTCGATTCCCCCCAGCTCCACCAAGGGGGGTTCCCCTCAACTCCGGGGAAGAGTTCCCCTGAACTCGGGGGGCGGGTTCCGGCCTTCGGTCGTTTGTGCTTTGGCACCGTTTATCGCCAGAAAACGACGCTTTCCATCGCCAAATATCGGAAGTGGTTGCCGCCAGTGCAGAGCGTCATCGCCCCGTCGGGCCACTCGGCGCTTTGCAGTCGTCTCAGAGGAGCGGGGCGGACAAGTAGCCGTCGACGAACAAGTTCGTGTCCGTCGGCGACATCGGATCTGCGGTGAGCATGCATACCTGGCCGGAGTTGTTGACCTGTCCCACGATCAGTCCGCAACTAGACACACCCGACGGTAACACCGCACCCGTTCCGAACGCCGTCGAGGCCAGGGTAACGGTGTCGTCGACACGGTCGTAGACGTACATCTCTGCGATTGCATTAGGGGTGGGCGGTGCGGTGAGCGCCGCCATGTAGCGACCGTTGGGGCTGATCCCGACGGGGACGACATTATTGCCGGCCGGAACCCCGGGGAACAGTACGGACGTGCCGTTGACTAGGTCGTTGATCGTGACCGGAAGGGCTAACCCGAAGCCAGCGGCGAGCACCCAGTTGCCGTCGTCGGACACGATATTAGTCCCGAGCGAAATGAACGGGCCTGTCAGGGGTGTCTGGGTAGCGGTGGTGATGTCGTACAGGAAATGTCCGCTTGTGCCACCGCCGTTCTGATCGTTCCAGTAATACATGACGAAGCGGCCGTTGCTGCTAGCACCCTCGAGCGTGACCGTGCCGTAGCCGGGCCCGCCGGGGGGGCAGTCAATCTCGGTTCCGGCCGCTAGGTCACGGATGCGGCAGTACACTTGGAAGATGCCGAAGGAGGAACCGGCGCCGTAGATCGCTTGGGTGCCATCCTCGCTCACGATCGGGGTGTTCAGGCTGCCGGGCCTGGTCCAGGTGGTGGTCGTCGACGTCACGCGGTCGAGCACCCTGTACGTTGCGTAGCCGGGCGAGCCGAACTCGCGGTAGCTCAGATAGCGGCCGTTCGCCGTCAGGCGCGCCTCGTCGGCGGTCGACTCGGCTATCCGGGTGACCGCTCCCGTGGAGTTGTTGCGGAGAAAGGTGTCGGAGCGACCGTTGGTGTCGCCAGGGACCAGGTTGGTGGCGCGTGAGTTGAAGGTGGTCCAGACGCCGTCCGCGCTGGTGTTAGCAGAACTTGCCGACTCGTTGCCTGCAACACCGCCAGCGCCGAAGGTGATCGGGTCGGTCGGCGACGGTGAGTAGGCGGCGGGCGGGCCGCAGGCCGCCGCTGCGGCAACAGCTACGCCGAAAGTCAGTGTTGCACATAGTCTGTTCCATCGGATGCGTTGCACGATGCTCATCTCGCCCCCCTCGGCGGTCGGGGGTACCCCGTCCACACGCAAGAACGATAGCACCCTTGGCTGTTGAGGGCCCCGGAACCCGGCTGACCAGCGAACAGCGCCGCGGGGCGGGCGGGCCGCCGCGGGGCGGGCGGGTAGGGCAGGGCAGGGCAGGGCAGGGCAGGGCAGGGCAGGGCAGGGCAGATTTTGGTACTCCACAGAGCAAGAAGTGGCATTTCCTCCCCCAATGTGTTCCCCAATCGTGAGAACGGGTGCACACTCGCACCTGCGTTCCACTTCCATAAACGTGGCTCTGAACCAGGCGAGCGGAGCTTGCGTAGTAGCTTGGAATTATGCGTGGGTTGGGTCCGGTGGTCGCGGTTGCCGTGTTCGGCCTGCTTGGCGCCTGTGCCGGCGGAACCGTCGATAGTTCCTCTAGCGACACCAAGTCCGGGACAATCCCGGTCTCCGCGCCGGGACCGGCTGCGAGCGACAGCCCGAGCCTTCCATCCACTCAGAGCGAATCCCACGTCCGGCCGCTGCGGAGTGACCTAGCGCTCGTCAACACACGTCCGCGTGACACCCCGTTCGACTCGTTGCAGCCGTGGATCGACGGGGTCGGCTACGTCCGGGCATGGGGCGGATCGCGTGCGATGGTCACCTTCCCAACCCTTGACGCGGTACCGCAGGTACTGCTCGACGAGACGGGACGCAACGCTTTCGACGTCATCAACGAGGATCAGATAGACGGTCTGCTAGCGCTGCAGCAGGCGCACGGCACCCAGCTTGTCTATGACGTGAACGTGAATGACCAGCTGGACAGCCAGGCCGAGTTCCTTTCTCTCCTACTAGAGCGCGGCGTCGACATCGCTATGTTGGAGATGGGTAATGAGCTCTATCTTCCGAAGTTCGCCAAGGGCGACACCTCGGCGATAGGTGTCACGCGTGCTTGGACGGTCGATCAGTACGTGGACCTGCTGCGCGATTGGGGGCCACGACTCCGTGACGTAGTGCCCGGCGTACCGCTGTACGGCGTCGGCGCGTCGCACGGCTCGACCGACGCTGCTGGCGACACAACTCGTCGACAGTGGAACGAGTCGCTGTTCGCAGCGATCAAGCAGCGACCGGGCCTGATCGACGGCATCACCTTCCACCACTACGCAGGCGGTGATGCTTCGGGGGCCAGTGACGAAGAGGTCACCGTCGGTGACGCTGAGTTTGCTTACCTCGATACCTTCGGTGATCTGCCGGTCGCCATCACCGAGAGCGGCTACCGCTCTGCCACGGTCACCGAGGCAACCCTGAACCGCGCCGAGGCCTTCTGGAGCGCACTGCATGCACGACTCAAGCCAGGCGACGTCTTTGGGATTCACGTGATGTACAACCCGTCGAACCAGGCCGGCAGCCGAGCGATGAGCCTGTACGACGAGAACGGGCGGACCGCCGTCGGCGACCGGTTCGCACAATGGCTCAGCCGGTGGTGACCCTCGGTGCACCGACCAGATAACGCTGGTGACGCAACCACAGGCTGACCGGTTTCGAACCCGGGTCGATAGAAGCCGAGTTTGCGACTCGAGTTGCCACATGCTCGTTAAACGGCAGCAGCTTCCGGGCAACCAGTTGCTCGCCTAGCAGGACGACCTCATGCCACAAAGCCACGACCAAAGCGCTCGTATTTTGGTGCTGGCTCGATCTCGATCGACGCAAAGAAGCCGCACGGCAACGGGTCAGTGCATTTCGAGCTACCAAGGGTTCGCTCCAGAGGTCGGGAAGGTCGACCTTCCCAGCGGGGATCACTAAGGTCGAGGCGGCAAGGTTGGGGCCCTGACTCCTCACGCCGATCCACTCCTACTCCTGACCTGACATCTCGCTCCCCGTATCAACAAGCGCCGCACCGGTTGCTGACACGCCATCTGGAGTGACGCAACTCCTGCATCGCTCCAGTAGGCAGATCGCTTTTCACGGACGGTCAGAGGCACGGGACTGCTAACCTTTACGACGATGCACAATCCTCAGAACCTTCGCAACTCACTTCTACGAGGCATACCAGCGCTGATCGCTGTGGGTGCCCTGAGCCTCGGAGCATGTTCAGCCGGTAGCGACAATATTGCCACCGACGCCGACCAGGACTCGACCACCACAGCAGACACATCCGGTTCCAAACACTGAAGGACAACAAGTCGGCGGGCACCGCTGTCAAGGCGACCTCGCTGCTGCCTATTGATGCCGACGCCCCCGCTGGCTACAAGATGGTTACGGCGCGGTGCAACGCGACCAATGCTGCCGCAAAGGCCGCAAAGGCCGACGACGCTAGGTCCGCCGAGAACCATCGGAGCTCGATCGTCTTCGCCGTACCTGAGGCATGGTCGGCCGTAGCATCGGGAAGTGGTGGATCGGGAAGTGTGATGGGCACCGACGGCGACGTCGAATTCGACAACGAATCTGGTGAAGAGGTCACCGTTAGCTACGAATGGGACAACCGAAACATGAGCGGCGAGGTCTCCGACTCCGGGGGCCGACCGCAAAAGAGCTTCGACTACGAAATAATTAAGGCCGACGGATCCACCACCGTCACGTACAAGAAGGTCTCGAACCTGACCGTCGGGGACCAAGATGTCGACCTTTACTACCGCGATCCAGCGCAAGCGCCGGACGACATCTCAAAGGCGCAGTACAAGGCTCGAATCAACGTGCTCGAGTTGCCCAGATCTCCGACGGAGCCAGATGTAGCCATGATGCAATCAGTCATGGTGACGATCGAGTTCGACCCAGCCGCTTCGGCGGTCACACAGGACGTCATCAGCACGATCATCGGCTCGTTGAGTATGCCGTCCTGCACGTGGGACGACATACTCGAGGAACAAGAGTTAATGCTCCAGATGGACCTCAACGGTGACGGAAAGCTCAGGACTGCGGCGGACGTGCAGAAGGAAGTTGAAGACCAGCTGAACGACCTGAAGCAGAAACAGGGCAGTAACGGCTAGCTGTTGATCGCTGCGCCGACATCAGCGTCGAACCGTTGGATGCTGCGAGCGGGCGGAATAAAGGGCGAACTGAGCGAAGTGTGCCCGCTCAGCGCGAGTGTTCGGTCATACCAGTTGAGTGTCGCCCGCATGGCGTCGTCGAACTCCTCGAGCGACATCATCTTCTTGGCTGCGGCTATCAGCTCGCCGTCCTGACGCAACCACGGTGCGAAACGGGGTCGTCGGATCAACCGCAGCTCGCGCTTGGTGCTCCGACCCCTCCCAGCGCCCACTTTGATACCCCATAGGCGCCGCGCCAAGCATTGGCGGCGATGCCGACGACGCTGCTGACGTTGACGATCCTCCCGCTGCAACGAGTGCGCCCCGGACCTCGAAACCAGCGTTGTTGACAAGAGCGTCAATCTATTCGGCATCGACTAGGTCTGCCGAAACAGAATCCGGATCGCACACCTCGAACTGGCCGAGCTCAATGTCGAGGTCCTAGCCCCAGCACTTCTCAAGCAGTTGCTCGTCCTTCGTCGTATCGCTCATCGTGACGATCACGCGGTACCCCTGCCTGGTCTCACCTTGCGGCCAAGACGGCGCTCAGCCGATCGCGGATCGCAGCTAGCGCAGGTTTCGGCTGGTAGTTGCGGTCGAAGGGCAGCGGAGCAAGGCCGTCACCGAAGGTGGCATCGATCCACGTGTACCGGTCGGTGAAGCCCCACAAAGTCACCTCTCGGCACTGGTTGATCAGGCAAGCGCCGAGGGCCTCCCGGTAGGTGTCGGCCTGAACTTCCAGCGGACTGACTGGGTCGCTTGCGGGGATGTCGAGTTCGGTGATGGCGACCTGTACGCCAAGCGCTTCGAGGTCGGCGACGAGTTGTGCCAAGATTGCTCCATCCACTGTTCCTCCGATGAGGTGGCCTTGGATGCCGACCCCGTCGATCGGCACACCCGCATTCACCAGGCCCGCAACCAGCGCTACCAGTGCGGCGGCTTTCTCTGGCTGGTACTCGACAGCTGCCTCATTGAGCCACAGTTGCGCGTCGGGCTCGGCGGTGTGGGCGATCCTGAACATCTCTGCGATGTAGTCGTCTCCGAGCACCTGCCGGAAGTGGTTGTCGTACATCCCCGAGCCCAGGGTCTGGAGGGGTTCGTTCACGACGTCCCAACGGTCGACAGAGTCCCGGTAACGCCCCATGACCTTCGTGATATGGGTTGTGACCACACTGCGCAACTCGACGGGGTCGTCGATCGCCAGCACCCACTCGGGCGTCGAGTCCACTAGGTCCTGATCCCAGATCAGGGCGTGGCCCTTGACCTGAAGGTCGTGGGCCTTGGCGAAGTCCACGATCTGATCGGCCGGGCCGAAGTTCCACTTGTCGGGCAGTGGCTGGACTGCGTCCCACTTCAGCTCGTACTCGGGTGTGACGCTGTTGAACGTGTCTAGGAGAGTGGCGCTGTACTCGGGTTCGTTCAGGCGTTTGCTGGTGACTGCTGTTCCGAAGATCACTCCAGCGGCCTCGGCCAGCTGTCGGGTGGTGCACGCGTCTGGCTCGTTGCAGGCAGGGGCGGGTGACTTTGCTGTTGTCTCACTGTTGGGTGCTGAGGTCGGCGCTGGGGTTGCTTTCGCTTTGGACTCGCTCCCCGTGGTACATGCCGTGGTCGCAGACACGGCGGCTACCACCACCAACAGCATCCCCCTGATGATCTTGCGCTTGACCAACGTTGTCTCCCCTGTCACACCCATAAAGTACGTAACGGTACTTTCCTCAACTTTAGTCGACTTTGAGGGAATGTAGTATCAGAATTCAGACGAGAGAACTCAGTAGTGTGCTTGCTGCCGCGCTTACCCTCCTAGCAGCGTGCATGGCAGCGCAGGACCGAACTCGGATAGAGATCAAATTTCTGGAAGACCCCGCGAAAGCCTGACAGGAACTGGCGGCAATCAATAATCCTAAGGCTGCTTCTGCCAGCAATGCCGAGCGGTTCGAGCCAGTTCCGTTTAGTCATGCGCAACACGACAGCGCGCCGGGGTGATCGAACTGCTGCGCAGCAAGGCGAAGGCCCTCACTCATGGTGAGGTATGGCGCCCATGTAGTGGCCACATCATCGATGCTCAGCCCGAACTTGATTGCGTAGGTCGCGGCCAGCATCAGCTCACCGGCATCGGGTGCCAACACGTGTACCCCCAACAGCCTCCGATCGGCAAGGTCGACCACCAGCTTGATAAGGCCCTCGGTCGCGTTGTCAACAATCGCTCGCGGGATGTCTGCCAGGTTTAACAACACCGTGTTGGTGGAGTACCCCTGACTGCCCGCTTCGGCCTGGGTCAGACCCGCGGACGCCATATTCGGGCTGGTGAAAAGAACCGACGGAAGCCCCCGATAGTCGACCTGTTCGCCCCCTCCGGTCAGCGCATTTCGGGCGGCGATGCGACCCTGCTGCGCGGCGACGTATACGAACTGTGGACCAGTTGTGACATCGCCAGCAGCCCACACGCGCGAGTTCGTTGTTCGCTGGTTCAGGTCGGTCACGATCGCTCCGGCCGCATCTGTCTCGATCCCACCCGCTGTGGTATCGAGTTGGTCTGTATTCGCCGAGCGTCCAACAGCGAACAGGACTCGGTCGAACAGCACTCTGGCGCCTTCGGTGATCGCCTGGCACGGCCCCGCAAACCCGGTAAGACGTCCCGGCACAAAGGTCACTCCCTGGGCCTGAAGGGCTTGCGTCAGGCCAAGTGCGAGTTCTGGCTCCGCTCGAGGAGCCACCGCGCCGATCACCGTGACCTCACTACCAAGCCGGGTGAACAACTGCGCCATCTCCAGCCCAACGAACCCGCCACCAACAACTAAAAGGCGCTGGGGTACCTCAGTCAACGCCAGTGCCGTCGTGGACGTCAAGAAGTCGACTTCGCTAGAACCCGCCACGTTGGGTACTGCTGGTCGGGCGCCCGTAGCCAGGACCACGGCGCCGGGTTCAAAGGTTTCCCCGTCGATAGCAACCCTGGTGCCAGACACGAAACGGCCAGTGCCGGACACAATCTCAAAGCCCCGTTGGTGAGCAACATCAACATATTTATGGGCGCGTAGGTGGTCGACAAGTTTGATTCTCTGGTCGGCGAGTGCGGGGACGTCTATCTTGCCGGCACGCGTCGCGATCCCGGCGAACGGATTTTGCGCGGCGTTTGCGTGGTGGCGGGTGGCAGACAGCATGAACTTCGACGGCACGCATCCAACATTCACGCAGGTCCCGCCAATCGCAGAGCGCTCAACCATCAGCACCGCGGCACCCAGTTCGCGACCCTCGATGGCCGCGGCCATTGCTGCTCCACCTGAGCCAATCACCAAAAGATCAGGTCGGCAATTCACAGCCAGTCCGGACCAATCCGGGCGCAGGACGCAAGGTGCTCGCAATGCTCAGCGGATAACAGCCCCGCCATTGCCATTAGTTCGGCAACGCGAGCGTCACTCACCCGGTAAATGACCCGCCGACCGACCTTTTCAAATTTGACGAACTCACACCAGCGAAGGCAGGCCAGATGATTCGATACCCGCCCCTGCGACATTCCCAGCGAATTAACCAGTTCGGATACCGAACAAGGTGCCTCTAGCAGCAATTCAAGAATCGCTAGCCGGGTTGGGTCGCCCAAAATGCTGAAGAACCTAGCCGTCGCTGTTCTGGATACCGTCGCGTTTTCAAGGGTCTCTATTGACATGAACTAAGTATACAACAGGTTAACCTGATATATCATAAAACCCTGTTGTAACGACATCGTCTAAATGTGACAGTTGCTGCTGGCGGCTTACTGGGGTGCAGCTATAGGTTCGAAAGTCTTAGGTCGCGGGTCTGTGTCAACCGCCGTCAGCACCAGCACCAGCACCAACACCAGCGCCAGCGCCAACACCAGCGCCAACACCAGCGCCAGCGCCAACACCAGCGCCAACACCAGCGCCAGCGCCAACACCAGCGCCATTTATCTTTGGCGCCGTTTATCGACGGAAACCGTCGATAAACGGCGCCAAAGATTGAGGGCAGGCGCTGAACCGTCGAACGAGCAGGCCGTGGCAGTATTGCGGCGCAGCCAACCTGGCCTGCAGGCTAAAGGAGCCCCCATGAATGACAGTAATGACTCAGGCGCAGAAGAAATCGAAGTGATTGAGGTTGTGACCGGCGGAGTAGACCAAGACGGCAACATCTTGATCGACGATCTCGTCGCAGTTGTTGACCAAGACGGCACCGTGATTGCAACCGATGAAACAATTGCTATCGAAACCATCGAGGGCGACGTCATTATTGATGAAACCGTGTCGGCAATTGGTGAAGACGGCCAGTTGCACGAGGTTGAAGAGACCCTAACGGTTATCGAAACTGAGGGCTGAGCAGCAAATACGCTACCCAGGGTTCAGTCGGGGTTGGTTCGGTGAAACGCCAGCCAACCTCGAGTGACCCTCGTCATGAGCTAGCGGGGGCCAGCCGCAGCGGGTGGGAGGTGCCAGCTTTTAAGAAGGTTCATTTGGCTGGGCGATTCGGGACATAAGCGATGCGACTTGCGGGTACCTGAGCGCAGGTGGTTGATTCGCTCAATGATGTCGGTATCTTCCGACCCCTCGTCAGCTAACAGACACCCGACCACTGTGCCGGTCCGACCAACGCCACCCCAGCAACGCACAAACACTGGGCGACCCGCAGCCGACTCGCTAGTAATAGCGTCAACAATTACTCGGTAGCCGCTGAGCTCGATGGTTCCCATGTCTGGAATGGGAAACGACAGGTGCTGCACCTTGAGTCCTCGGGCGTCATGCAGCGACTCCTCGAACGCCCAGCGGCGAGTAGTCGGGGCGCTGCCTCGAGGGCATCCACACAAAACCCGCTCCCCCTAATTGCGGGCGGTGCCTTGAATTCGTAGGAGCCGCCAGCAATCGCAAGGATCTGCGGATGAAGGTCTCCCCACTGCCAGAACCCAGGGGCAAACACATCTTTGGCGGATTCACCATTAACGAGCGCAGCAAGCATTGCACCCATCAGGCGGCAGGCATCCACCGGGCGTTCAGCTGCATGAGTCGACAGGCTTGACTCGCCCGACATATTGGCCGCCGTGGCTACATCACAACGCCAGGCAATCGGTGAAGCGGCGAGCCGCATAAGCGAACCGTTTGCGGCCGCCTCTTGGTCGGGGCGGGGTCAATCGCCTGGCCCGTGCGCTGAAAACGGCTCAGTTGGCTACTAACCGTTAGGCCAATATCAAAGCAGTGCCCGTTCGAAGACAGGCGACCATCATCGCGCCAGCTGAGGTATCGGCGATGGTGGTCAAGGGGGTAAACGAACCAGGCGGCGCGAACTCCATGGAGGTACCAACGGCATCACCAACAGCAAGCCCGACAAGCGCCCCGCGAGCTCGATCCCTAGACGCATCAATAATAACGGCGCTCTTTGACATACCAGGCAGAGTACAAGTGGCCAATGACAATAAGCGGGAGAACTCGATGCGCATGGCGATAGGCACCAGAGCGCCTAAGTAGCACTTTTGCAGCTACTAGGGGGCATCCAAAGTAGGAAGGTCAGAGCGAGCATCCCATCAAGAGATTCAACTCATGCTCAGAACACTCAGGTTTGAACTGATGGATCAACCCATTGATGCACTGCGTCTTCTTCCTACCCTGTAGAGCGATCTTGCATCCGCTACCCGGCATCACAAAACGGGGGCTGGAATAACAAAACGGGGGCTGGGAGTCCTGAGTTCTTTGGTGTCTCTAGTCGTAGCGGTCGTCGCAGTAGGGCAAGATGAGGGGATGGGAGTCACGTCAAGCTCGTCAACTTCGATTGCTGTTCAGCGTCGACTTCAACTCGGGCTCGGAGCAGTTCGTGCGGTGACCTTGGTCTGGGCAGTTGCGGTGGCTGCAATTGACGCAACCTCTGGGGTGCTAGCCAAGGCGGGCCCCGCTTTCGGAATTCTCGCTGTCCTCGCCATCTGGTCCACGGTGTGGACCGTTGCTGTGTTCCAAGGCGACAGTTGGGTCAACGGGCCCGGCGTGGCTGTGGACTCTGTGCTGGCAATGACAGTTGTGCTGCTAGATCCCATCGTTTACGCCGGCGATCGACCGCAGTCCTTCGCCTCGGCTTGGCCGCTTACCGCCGTGCTCGCCACGGGTGTCGCCGCTGGCCCAACCTGGGGACTTGCCTGCGGTTGCGTAGTCGGTTCGGCAGGTCTCATTGGATCGGTAGCAGCGGGTGAGGTTGGCGGTCAGGTACTCGCTCTGTCTGGATCAACTGTGCTTTACGGCGCCGCGGGCTGGGTGGGTGGCTGGGTGGCTCAGCAGTTGCGCACAACTTCTGAAGTTGCCGCCGCTTCTTCGGCTCGAGCGGAAGTCGCTAGAACGCTTCACGATGGCGTGCTGCAGATTCTCGCCGTTGTTCAGCGCCGTTCCGACGACCCCGAACTCGTCGAACTCGCCCGGCTTCAAGATGCCGAACTTCGCACTTACCTGAGAGATGGTTCTGCTGATTTCGCTAGTCCGGATGGCTCTAGCTTTGACGCCGCTCTCAGTACCGCATTGTGCCAAGTCGAGCGTCGGTTCGGTCTTCCGGTTCGGCTTGTAATAGTTGACTCAGGCACAGCGAACGGGCCGTCAGCCGAGGCCTTGATCGGTGCAACTCAAGAGGCTGCGACTAACTCCGCCAAGCATTCCGGTGCCGATGTGGTGTGGGTATCGGTCGACCGGGGTACTCCGAGCGGCACCGAAATAGTGATCCACGACGAAGGCCGCGGATTCAACACCAAGTCCACAACCGAGGGGGTTGGTCTGAGCGAATCGGTGCGGTCGCGGCTAGCCAACATCGGTGGGTCGGTGGCTATCAATTCTGCTCCCGGGTCTGGTTGCGAGGTGACGCTGTGGGCTCCATAGTGCAACCAATTACAATCGTCGTCGCCGATGATCACCACATCTGGCGATCTGGAATCCGTGCAGATCTTGGCGATGCATTCGAAGTAGTCGCAGAAGCCGAGGACACCGCCGAAACTATCGCAGCGGTGCGAGAACACCAGCCTGACCTGCTCCTGTGCGACCTTCGCATGCCTGGCGGCGGGGGGATTTCTGTCGCGGAGCAGGTCGCAACTGACGTAGCAGTTGTCATACTCACGGTCTCGGAGTCGGAACGCGATGTGCTCGATGCTGTTGCCGCTGGCGCCGTGGGGTATCTGTTGAAGTCATCACGCCCGGAAGAACTGCGCGGCGGACTCGCCAAAGCCGCACGCGGGGAGCCCGTTTTTTCACCTCAACTCGCGGCGTTGCTCATTGGCGAGTATCGGCGACTGGCTACATCAGGCACCGATGGGGCGCTCCCATTATCGGAACGCGAACGAGAAGTACTAGCCCATGTAGCGCGCGGGCAGTCGTATAAGGCCGTGGGCGAGGCTCTGTTTATTTCGCCCAAAACTGTAGAAAACCACGTTCGCAACATCATGGCGAAACTTCATCTCAGCCGCCGGCACGAACTTGTGCGTTGGGCCGTAGACCGCGGCATTACCTGAGCGCAGTGGATCCAACCCAATCCCCTAGCAACACCCCAGTCCACAATAGGGGCAGATCCGGATTCCGGTAGCGAGGCAAATCATGGATGGTGGTACCTAGCAGTTGCCGAACGTGCAACTAGCAAGGAGAATCCGCAATGACAACCAACCCAACAATGACCAGCTTGGACACCTCCCGATTTGTTCTCAACGACTGGCTCACTAATCGCCGCAACAATGGAGCAACACCCCCCGAGATCACCAAAGAACTCATTTCTAGCGGCTGGACCGCTGACGCAGCATCTAGCGCGGCATTGACCTCACTCCGAAAGGCAGACACGCAGGACCTGCTTTGGTTCTCGCTCTGCTGGTCTGCGGGGCTAGCTGCAGTCGGTTTCAGCACAGCTGCGCACCAGTTACTCAGCGAGTACCCCGACCGCCCAGTTGCAGCGTTCGCACTGACTGTCTCACTTGTTATGGCCCCGATTGCAATCCTGTGCGGCTGGTATGCGAATAATCTTGAATACACGTCAAAATTTGCTGTGTGGTCTCCCTCACGTCGAATCTGGTTCGGAACGCTGGCCTGTTGCACAGCAGTAGTTGGACTCGTCCGCCTGATCTCCTACCTCAACATGCTCGTGTCCTCCTTTATTGCTCCTCGGGGCACTGCTCCGCTGTATGGGGGCGACTTCGCGCAAGTCATGGTGTCGCTCAGCGTGGCGGTTCCGCTGTTTGCCTGGAGCTTCCTGCAATGGCGGCGCTCGAACGTAGCAATAGACAGCCTGGCCACAAACGTCGAGCAGTGAGCCGCAACTACCCAGTCCCGCCGATCCTCAGTTCCTATGCGCGAACAGAGATCAGATGTGCCCCGGCCAAGCTTGGATACGAGGATCTTCAATGGCTATTAGCCTTCAACACGCGGTGTCGGAATGTGGGTACTCCTCGACCTTACGAGTCGGCTCAGTTCGGGGCGGAGAAATAAGAGGCGTACTCGCTGTACTCAACGTAGCCAGTCTTTTCACCTTCAGAATTCTCGGCGCTCAGAATCCCGTCAACAACGGCCGATGGAATCGGGGTCCAGTAGGCGGGCATAAGGGCGGCGACCTCCGGCTTAAGAGTATAGAGCAACAGGAAATTAGTGATCCAAATAGAAGGGGTCATCGACATACCAACCTGCGTGGTCAGGCCACCTTTGGTGTTGATCACAAGTTGGAATGGATCTGAAGCCTGCTGAGAGAGATACCCATACACAGCCTCGGCGGTATATGCCGAGCGGTAGAGCTGGGTTAAGGATTTTGTCGCTCCGTTGTTCAAGAACCACTGATTGATGTAGGCGCAAAGCGGCCGCTGCGGGCACACCACTTCTGGCGACAACAACACGTTCGCCATTCTGGTAGGCGCAATTGGGTTAGCCAAGCTCATCAACAGACCATCTGCATCTACGAACAGTCCGTAGCTGCTCAACACTGTTTGGGTTGGCGTTCCATTGACGTTCGATGTGAGCGGGTAGCCATTGGTGTTAATAAAGATCTGCACGCTTCTATCGGCTAACGCTGCACCGGCAGCATTACCGCCCGTGCCACCACCCGAAATGAACTCTTGGTACTGTTCATCCGTCAGAGTCAGATTCTTCTTCAGACCTAGCAAGCGGGCTATTGCATCGGCCCGCTTTTGCCCGATAGCAACGTTGATCAAAGCCCGATCAGTGGTCTTTGTGGGTGCTAGCGACTCAAAGCGTTGCACTCCCGAGAAGGGTTCGGAAAAACCAGTCTTGTTCAGGTTCGAGGGCGGCGTTGGGTTTGGTGTGCACGCAGCAACGCCAACCATGACAAATACTGTCAGCACTACAAATAGCTTTTTCACTTTAATTTTCCTTGAAAGAAACCGCCTGTCCCGCTGACAGTGAAAATTGTCTAGCAGCCATGAATCGTGGCGACCAAATCAAAGTTCCGGCTAACCCCACTAGCCAAACGGCGCAATGAGGCAAGGGGCACTGGCTGAACCTGCCAAGCGCAACACAGCCGTTACTATCCTTCTAGAAGAAGAGAATAGTGCGTTCTGTTTGCCCTTAAAGGAGATCCAATGCAAACCGAAAAGTCAGTCAAACTGAAAACGGTGCTCGCTAACCCGTTAATCAGAATCAAGCTGATCTTTATGACCGCGGGCTTCTTCTCGCTTGTGCTTTCGGTTGGCCTCTGGTTCAGCGGTCATAAGCTTCAAGGCATCTACGTCGGGTTGTGGGTACCGGGGGTGCATTCCCTCGGATCACTGCTACTCGCCGGTGATAACAGGAAAAACATATGAGCGAAAAACTACTCATCGTATTAGGTATGTTTGTTTTCGCGGGGACTTTTCTTGGCGTTCTGAACTATTTCTATTCGCTGATGCACGATCTTCATGATGACCCGTACTTTGTTGAGGGTGGCACCGTTGCGCAGAGCCCAGCTAGCGGCGAGGTTTGATCTGAGTAAAAGTTGCTCGGGTTGTCGCCGCACAACCCGAAACAGCCGCGCTGTGGCTATCTATCAGCGTCGAGTCCAGAAGTGTTTCTGACCACCAACAGTCTGTACCTGCAAGAGCCCGGGTGCGACACGAGCGATTAACGCTTCCACCGCTTGGGGAGTGGGGTTTACCAACGCGTGACCTCCGATGACCACCGTGGGCACAGTTTCATTGCCGCCTGCGGCGTTGCGTACCACTGCAGCAGCGGCTGGGTCAGCCCAAATGTTGTGAAAACGCATCGGCACCTGCCGGCGCTTCAGGGACCGCTTCAGGGATGAGCAGAACGGACAGCCCGGACGCCAATACAGGTCAAGGGCATCGGGGATCGAGTCGGTCGTCACGAGTAAGGCAACCCGCTAAGGGCTGCCAGACATTCCAGATTGCTGACTCGTGCCCCTTCCTTGGCCCAAGCGCTCAGGCGGAGTGTCATTCGAAGTCTTGAAGGGGGATCTCGCCGTGGGCAATGCGCTCGCCGAACTCGCGCAGCCGACGCACCGAATCTTCCGGCAGGTCACCCTGCTCAGCTAGGGCCGCTTTGACATCGGCGTAGATCGACAACTCAAGCCCGCACATGCGGCACATCTCGAGATGTGCTTGCACCAGCGGAGAAGTCCGCTCGTCAAGCTCCCGGTCCAGGTACTGCTGCAGGACCGCGCCGATCTCGGCGCAGCTCATCTGCATCGCCATGCGCCGGCGAAGGATTTTGGTGAAAATACTCATCGTGGCCTCCCGGCGTCATAGCCTTGCCGTTCAAGTCGTGTTCGCACGCGCCCGCGTGCCCGGTGTAGTCGGCTCATCACGGTTCCTTCTGGGACGCCCGCCGCCACGGCCGCTTCGGCATAGGTGAGACCGCCAATATCGACCAGTTCGATCACCTCGCGGAACTCCGGCGAGAGATGTTCGAATGCCTCCTCGATAGCCGCATCGAACGTCAGGTCGATCACCTTTGACTCGGGCGTGGCACCGCCTTCGGCCTCTGGGTCCTGCAACGTCTGTTGCCCCGCGGTGAGCAACGACGGGCGTTGGCGACGGTGACGGTTGATCTCTGCGTTGCGCATGATGGTCAACAGCCAGGCCCTTGGGTAGCGGCCATCGAAGCGGTCGATCGACCGATAGGCGCGCAGCATGGTGTCCTGCACCAGATCCTCGGCGTCATGGGTGTTGCGAGTCATTGATCGAGCCACACGTAACAACACCTCGACCTCTGGCAGCACCCATCGTTCGAATCGCGCTGAGGCGTTGTCGACTATCGATGCATCGGTACCCATGAGCCATGGTAACCCGGGGCCGATCCGTCAGTATTCCGCGGAATGTCGGCCGGGTGTGGGGTGGTTCCGTTTCCGATGCTAATCCTGACTCACCGGAGGTTCCGGTCCGAAGTGCACCGCCTAGTTGACGGTGAACTAGCAGCCGAGTGGGTCGAAGCACTCAACTCACACCTCATGGTGTGCGAGGGTTGCCGCGGCGATCTTGGCTGGTGGCTAGCGATTAGGGCTGCGCTGCGGCGGGAGTGGACCAGCCGGGCCCAAGGGACCGATCACTACTGACACAACTATCCAAAACCCAAGCAGCGATCACCTGATTGAGCATGTCAGGCGGCTCCCCTCGATCTCGCCCCAGGCGTTACGTGGCTTGACGAGGAGTGGTTGCGCCTTGACCAGTGGGTCAACATACAGCTCGTCGGCAGGTTCGGGTTGGTCAGATAGCGGGAATACCTGCCGCGGTGAACCGGGTTGACTGATAATGACACGAGTCCGAACCAGCGTTTTCCTAATGATTGTGGCCGCCGTTGCCGTGCTGGCCGCATCATGCGGTGGCAGTGGGTCCGATGAGGGTTCTGTGTCTACTGATCAGGCGAACTTCACAGCACCGCAACTCGACGGCGCGCAGTTTGACTCGGCGTCGATCAAGGGTAAAGACACCGTGCTGTGGTTCTGGGCACCGTGGTGCACGGTATGCCGCGCCGAGGCGTCCGATGTGGTCAAAGCAGCCGACGAGTTTAACGGCACAGTCGAGGTAATCGGGGTAGCTGGTCGCGGCAAGGTTCCCGAGATGAAGCAGTTCCTTACCGACACTGGCACCGGCGGGCTAAAACACGTGGTCGATGGCGACGGAACGATCTGGTCGCAGTTTGGGGTCGCTGCGCAGCCGGCATATGCCTTCATTGACAACAGCGGCAAAGTTGAGGTCTTCGTCGGTGCACTCGGCTTCAACGCGTTGACCGAGCGGATGCGGGCACTCGCCGCGGCCTGACATGCTCGCCGGACCATTCGCTCTTGCACTCGCCGCTGGTATGGCAGCGAGTGTGAACCCTTGCGGGTTCGCAATGCTGCCCGCGTATTTGGCTATGTTCCTTGGTGAACAGGACCGGCATGGGCCAGCGGGGGTGGGTCGCGCCTTTGCGGTGAGCGCTACTCTGACCGCCGGATTCGTTGCGGTGTTCGGCCTGTTCGGCCTAGCCATAGCCCCCCTGGCCGTTTCTATCGAGCGCTATTTACCGTGGGCGACGATGGTAATCGGAGTTGTGCTTGTACTTATGGGTATTGCGTTAATGGCGGGTCGCCAGCTCAGTCTGCACACCCCAAAGCTAGCCAAGGGGGGTAATGACGGCGGTATGCGCTCAATGTTCCTGTTTGGTGTGTCATACGCAGTCGCGTCGTTGTCCTGCACGATCGGCCCGTTCCTAGCGGTGACTTCAACCACGTTGCGGAGCCAGAATGCACTCTCGGGTATCGCCATGTTCGTCGTCTACGCCCTAGGCATGGGCCTAGTAGTGACGGGGCTCACGGTGGGAGTCGCGCTTGCCAAAGTGGGCCTGGTCACCCGCCTACGCAGTGCGATGCCTTACGTCAACCGAGCCTCCGGTCTACTCCTGCTCATCGCAGGTGCCTACGTAGCGTGGTACGGGTGGTTCGAGATCAGAACGCTTAACGGAGGAAATGGCAGCGACCCGATCATCGATAGCGCCATCACCTTCCAGAGCTGGCTGCAGAACCGAGTCGTCCCCGACCGTCCCGTCCTTGCCGCCGTGTGGATTTCTGCGATCCTCGGTGTCATCGGCACCGCCGTGGCTATCCGGCGGCGCCAAGGCAAAACCCCCGTCACCTCTGGGTCGCTAGTCGGCGCGAGCATCGTGGCGCACACTCCTGAGGGCATCGACAAAGCCCCCGAGACCGGAGGGTGATCACACCGCAGGCCACGCCCATGCAGCTCAACAACCTGATCGGTGCCGAGCACAGCCGGTCAGCAAGCAATGCTCCTTCGCTGCGTTGCCAACTGAGCGCCGCCCGCGCCGGCGCTCACCGCCCGCTTCGGCGCTCACCGAGCGTTCAACCACGCGCTGAAACTGGCTACCGAACCGGCTCGGGGCCGCTCCAGCCATGGCCACGGATGCAGCACAGCTAAGTCCAGCGACTGGGACCGGCGCCGCCATCCGGGAACCGGCGCGAAGGTCGTGGCTAAGCGGCGATCGGCCAGCACATGTATCGGGTCCCCCAGATACACCTCGAGCTGACGCTCGGTGGCCAGCTCTGCGAGGCGCTCGGCGAGGAAGACGAGACGCTTGGACGACAGCTGCAAAGATCTGAGAAGCGCTTCGTCAAATACGAATACTGCGGGAAGACTGGGATGGGCCAGCAGGGCTGGATCTTCGTCACCGAGCGACTCAGCCGTCAGCCAGACGAACTCTGGAGAGGACCGCACCACCGAGGTCGACGGACCAGCCGTCCACTCTACATTTGGATCGTGACGCAGGAGCGGGTCGGTGTCGACCGATTCGAACGCTGGGTCCTCGGGCCAGTCACGGATAGGGCAGTCCTGCTGGCACGCGCAGTCGCCGCAGAGCGCCGGCGCCCGTTTCAGAACCTGCCACTGCGAGAATCCATAAGCCTTCGAAGTTCCTGCGCCGACAGTCCACTGCCAGCCCAAGCGGTTGGCAGCGCGTGAGCCGTCGAGTAGATGCGAAAAAAAGTGCTGTTCGCCCTCGTTCCAGAGGCGGCCATGACGGACGGACCACTGCGAGGCCAGCCACATTCGTGCCTGGTTGACCATCCAGCCATCCTGTTCGAGTTCCTCAAGGCTTACCTCGACGCAGCGCATGGACCGGTCCCACGGGTCGCCCGCTCCGCCAGCAGCGCCAACCTCGCCGGCGCCGCCCGCAGCATCTGCAGCATCCGCAGCGCCCGCTGGCGCTGCGGGTCTCCGCCTCAGTGGATCAGCAGTCGCTGCACCGAGGCGAGCGTAAACATGGCGGGCGTACTCCTGCCATCGCAACTCGTCCCGATACTTGTCCCGATCACGCGCTGGTCCGCGGACGGCCTTCCACACCCGAGGCAATGTCAAGAGGCCATGTCTGATCCAAGGTGAGAGACCCGACGCGCCACGTTGTTCCACCGGCTCGAGCTGATTACGACTACGTGCATAACCGGTGACATCGAACGAGGCGAGCGCCGCGTCCGCAGCTGCCTGAGTCCCAAAGAAGCGTCCCGACCGGCGGGGATCGTCAGCGCAGAGGTGCGCTAGGTGTCGCTTCACCCACCGCAGCTCCTCGCCCGGCTCGGGCAGTGCCAGCAATGTGGCGGTCATGTCAACCGGATCCGGATCGGCCCCTTCGCCGTTGACGGATCGACCGACCGGCCCGCTTGAAGGATCACCGTTCGACCATCCGCCTGCAGGCGACGGGCAGCTGCACGGGCTGGCTCCATCAGTGGTCGCCACTCTTCGCCTCCCACGGCACGTGCAGCCTCGCTGGGACAGATCGTCGCACCCGCAGCACGCGTCGCTAGCAGTCGCTGGATCGCGGCTTCGAGCTGAATATCAACCCGGCGAACCCCGCGACTGCGACAGCGACTTGAGCAGTGGCGTACCTCCTCCCACGAACGCTCCCACTTCTTGCGCAATTGCATCACGCGCCCACAGGACGCACAGATCTTTGTTGCACGCGCTGTCATGGTCACAAGTTATCGAGCATCGGGACAGCTGCCTAGGCGGCCCGACGGGCCGAGACGGCCAAAGCAAGCCCGAGGGCAGCCAGAATGCAGGCGTTGCCGGGGCGCGAGCCGAGACCGATGATCAGTCCGCCTTGTTTGTAGGTAAGGAGCAGTAACGTCGAGACCGCAACTAGCCCCCAGCCGAATATCTGACGCTGTCGATCGGCAAGCCGTTCGCCGAACAACCAGCCTGCGACACCAAGCCCGATGAAGACCACGCCGATGGCGATCGATCCCGGGAAGGTGCCTCCTGCCCATTCTCCGAGCACGCCGTTGCTCTTGGTGAAGAGTTGCCAGTCGCCGCCTCCGGTAAAGCCAGCCCCGGCATGGGCGATCGCTACGAGTACCCCGTACACGGCGGTGATAGCAGCCATCGTGCGAACCGATTGCCAACGCGCTGTGGACGCAGTCACAAGAATCGCAAATTGGACTGCAATCATCAAGATGTACGACCAGTACCACTCACCATCGGCGTTCGCTACAGCCAGGCCGATGCCGGCGCTCATAGCCATGCCGAGCACGGCTGCACTGCGAACAAAACGCCCCGAGACCAGCAGCACTATCAGCGTGGACTCGGTGATCAGCGTGATCCAACCGAAGGCCGCAAGGTTCGGCGACGCGACGTGCTCAAAGAACCACGCCGAGCCCGGGGCGACGGGGAACTGCGCCCCGGCCTCTACATAACGGCACAGAGCAAAGCACCGGTCGCCGCTGCGACCGAAGTCTGGCGGGACCTTCCAGTTCACGTTTGCAAGCCACAGCAGTGCTGCAGTCCACCGCAGTACCGTCGGACCCCACCGGGTACTTACATCGTCGACCCTATGGGTGATGTGCTGGGTGTCCATGATGCTCCTACGCGCAGGGGAACGTGCTGGCCAGCACGTCGCCACGGATGCGGTGTGATCGGTATTCGTCTCTGACTTTCTCTATCGCTGCTGCGAGAGGCGACCAGTCCTCGCAGACCTTCATGGCGGGGTCGATCGCTGCGACAGGATGCCACCACACCCCCTCGGCAGTAACGCAAACCTCGGGTAGTAACGACGCCCGCGACACGGTCAATCCGAGGTTTGCGGAACCTTGGCGAGCCACGCGACGAACAACCCGTTGGTGCTCATCTAGTTCAAGCCGGTCGAACAATCGGACTAGCTCCGACTCTGCATCGCCAGCGTCAGCGCCGAGTGTGGCGGCCACCCGGACGCGGAAGCCAAGGTCGATCGCCGTTCGGATGCCGGCGAGTGCCCTATCGAAGCTGCCGGCACCTCGGTGGCGGTCATGCAGTTCCGCAGTGGCGGAGTCCAAGCTGATCTGCAGCGTCAGTCCATCACGAGGCAAAGATTCGAGCCGTCGGCGGCGCTCACCGCTCCAGACCATTGCGTTGGTCAGCACGGTGGTAGGCAGCGATGCAGTCGCCATTCGGAGCCGCTCATCGAGATCCAACAACATAAAGGGCTCGCCGCCGGTCAAGAACAACTCCCCGACCCCCGCAGCGGCTGCCTCCCCCACAAGCCGGCCGAACGCGTCAACATCAATCACCCTCGGGTCTGCTGACGGCGAGGACTCGACGCAGCAATAGTCACAGTGCAGGTTGCAATGGAAGTTCGTGTACACCCACAGGCGGAACCCAGGTCGACGGTCCTCGGGCAGCGACTCGATCGGATCGGCTGCTCGGCCGCGGAGTACCTCTACCGAATCGGGGTGCACCATCAGCACCGTGTTACCGGTCGCCTCGGTCCAGCGGCGAACCGTCTCGACGTCCTCGGGTCCATCCACCACGATGCGCGTCGCTGTGCCGGCCGGGATTGCGCCGACCTCCTCGACCAGACGCATCGTCAGGCGAAGACTCATGTCCGGCTCACCAATGGTCCGAGATTCCTTGGGCGTCCATCGCTGCGATCAGCGAGTCGTACCCCGACAGTTCTGGCAGCATCCACTCGTGCAGGCCCTCAAGCTCGAGGATCCTTCGTTGCTCCGGGATCTCCCAATCCATCTTTAACAGTGTCGCCACCCACGCATCGGCCCGTGCGGCATCGAGCGAGGGAAGCGCCGAGAAGTTGCAGTGGCTGTAGTGCTCAGACTCCCACACCACATCTAGGTCCTTCACCGTGTCATCGCCGGCGGCGGTCAGCGCCTGCCAAGTGTTGATGCCAACCGCGGCGACGTCGGCCTCGTCGTCAAGGACCGCACGCAGCGCATCAAGGTCCGAGCGACCAGTGTCGCCGTGCTTGCCGACGTCGGAGTCGAAAATCACTAGGTCGACCTCAGAACTGCTTACCCCGGCGCGGTTCATAAAGAACTCGGCAAGAATGCGTGCCTGCCCCGAGTCTCGTGATCCGAGTGCCACCCGACGACCCTTCAACGATTCCAGACCAGACAGCCCCGACCCGGCGCGGCCGATCATCAGCGTGGTGAACACCAAGTCGGTGTCGCGGGTCGCAAGTGCTCTGGCTGCTCCGTTGGTACGTCGAAGCGTGCGGATCCACGCGACGTTGGTATTCCAAGCGATATCGATGTGGCCTGCGAGCAGCGCCTCGACCTGGCGTTCGTAGTTTGAGAACAACACAAAGTCCATCGGCGTGTCAGTGTCTCGGAAGTAGTCGCGAATACCCTCCCAGATTGGCACGACGTTTGCGGAGTAGGCAACGGCGCCCACTAGAAGTTCAGCATCAGTAGTCATCAGTAGTTTTCTCTCTCATGATTCTTAGGATCGTCGGAGCACGTATTTAGAAAAGGTCCGTGCTCAGAAAAGGTCTAGGCCACAGAGTGCTCGGCCGGTGAAGTCGAACAGCGCATCGGCGGTCGGTGCCATCACGAACCCGGCTCGGGCGTCGCGGTAGGGCCGGTCAATGCCGACCTGCTTCGAGAACCCGGCGCCGCCTGCCACCCGCAGCGCAGTCTCGGTGATCCGCAATGCCGCCTCGTTGCAGCCTGCTTTGGTGCCGAGCACGGCCAACATTGTGGACTCGTCGGGCGAGGCCACCTTTCCGGCGGTCTCACGCAACAAGGCCTTATGCGCCGCCAAGTCGGTCCACGACTTGGCTAGGTAGGCGCGGATCGTGGGCAGATCAGACAGCGACGAGTCGAGATGCTCGAAACGTGAGCCTGATGCGTGTGCGACCGCCCCATCAAGTGCCGCCTGGGCCAGACCCATTGACACCGCCGAGTTGCCAAGGCTGAACCACGGCAGCACCACCTGCATCATTAGCGCGAAACCACCGCCGTTGTCACCAAGACGCGCTCCGTTGGCAATTTCGATATCTAGGCGTACTGGCGCAGAGTCGTTACCCCGAAGACCAATTCCATCAAACCGTCCAGCGATCTGCACACCCTCGGTTACGCGGGGCAGTGCGTAAAGATTGGTGTCCATCGGCCCAGAGGCGTCCGGTGCGAGACAGCTCGTTATGTAGACATCCGCAGCGTCGGCGGAGGTGACCCAACTCTTGTCGGCGCCAATCTTAACGCCAGCTTCAACTACCTCGGCCTTGGACACCGGCGCCCAAAAGTGGCTCCGGGAGCCCTTCTCGCTGAACGCCAAGGTTCCTAACCGGGACCCCGCTGCCATTCCCGCTAGCAACTCGTCTCCTCCGTCCGGCGGTGGTGCAGCCGCGGTCACCATCGCCGCCGACAGGTGCATCAGGTAGATCATCGAGGTTGACCCGCAAGCAGCGGCTACTGCGGAGACGGCCTCTACAAGCTCTACGGGGCCACCACCGAGGCCACCTACCTCTGTCGGAAGCGTCAGTCCCAACAGTCCCGAGTCGGCTAATGCGTTGATCGAGGCTGTCGGGTACTTTGCATCGGCATCAGCTGAGTCGGCACCATCACGAACTATTGGTAGGGCCTGCTCAAGGCGGTCCATCAGATCTGTCATGTCATAGCTCCTGCTGCAGTTAGTAATCAGCAAGAGTACGGCAGGAGGGCTACGTCTCGCGTCTAATAGTCGCTCTGACGCGACACAAGACTTTTCGGCCCGCAAATTGCTTGCATTCGCACTAGTTCAGGCACACAATAAACTTTCTGTCATCAGACAGACAAAATGTGAACAACCTGTCAGCGGGACAGGCGAGCTTTATATACGGAGCAAAAAGTATGCTGAGTAGTCTTGTAGTTCCGTAACGCAAACGAGTTCGCCTAAATGCCCTTGTTTCGTTCGCAGGCACTTTCCTGGCCTACCGCTACTCAATACGGGTGGGCCGATTTTGGACACTTCAGCAGGTGTCACGGTGATTACTTGAAATACCATCCTTCTGTAGTCTCGCCCGGTCGTCTCGCCGCGCTGCCTAGGCACGTAGGCGCCTGGACGCCTAGCCGCCTTGGCTGTGTTAGCTACTGCGCGTGCGTCTAGCGCACGGGTAAATCCCAAAGGCTTGAGCGGAGTACAGGTACCCTTCGCTTCGACTTCGTAGATGGAGGATTTATGATCGAAGGCCTAGGCCAACTACTGAAGAGCGTTATGCCTCTAGCGCTCGGGGCCGCAATCAGCCCAACCTTACTAATTCTGCAGCTCGTTACTCTGACCTCTGGACAAGCAAGGCTAGCTAGGTCTTGGTTAGTGGCTGCAGGCAGTGCCGTTGCGCTAACGATCTGGGGAACCGTTGGATGGTTGCTGCTCAACCGCTTGCCAACTCCAAAAACCGGGACCGATCCGACTGAAGCGGCCGTGGACTTGACCTTGGCACTCGTCCTAATCGCCCTTGGTGTTCGCGCTATTACGCATCAAGACTCGGGCCCACCAGTGGCAGCCGCTCTAAATCCCGCAGCGCCGGAGCCTGTCGCGCCTGATTCAGGTGCTACCGATTCAGGTGCTACCCATTCAGATGCTGCCGATTCAGATACTGCCGCTGAACCGTCGGCTGACCTAGCAAGATCATTCGGACTTGGCGCAGCCGTTATGGCCGCCAACCTGACATCACTAGTGCTATTCCTTCCTGCTATCAGACAAATCGTTCGAGCAGACTCGGCAGTCCCAACAAAAGCTCTGGTAACAGTCATCCTGTTCCTTATGACTCTATTAACAGTCATCCTTCCCCCACTAGCAGTGTCGTTAGGAGGCTCTGCCGGGCAGCGAGCGCTCAACAAAGTCGGGTCGTTCGTAGATGGCCATCGAGCAGCTATTTCTGCGACAGTCTGCTGCGTGTTTGCCCTCTACCTTGCATGGTCTGGCCTGACACGAATCTGACTCAAGTCGCTAAGAGTGCTTCGTTCGTGTGCCCAGCCTGTGTGCTCAGCCTGAGCACGGCCTACTCCACAGCTTGGGCAACGGCTTGTAATACCTGCGGATCCCAAGTCAGTGCTTGTTCCCAGCTCAACCCCAACTTGTCGGCAAAAAAGATGCTGTGTACATCTGCAAATACATGTCTCTGAGCCGTGCCCAAAACAGTGGCGGGAACCCCCTCGGCCAGTGCGCTGCTACTAGCAACTAAAGCATCATTGGGCCACACTTCTGCGTCCGCCAAATTTGGTTCAGCTAAGCGAAAGTAATCTCCAGCAATAAGCGTTACGTCAATACCGTCAAGCACTCCTGCTTGCTGATGGTTCCAATCCCCCGCCAGGCCAGACAGGTACCTCCGGGTTACCTCAGCACCGGCGCCACTCGGATGGTCGGCTGCAACCTTGGCAAACTCGGTCAGCACCGTCTCGATACTGCTATCACCCTTCGCCGCCGCCAAGTCACGGTCCCCCAGAGCAAAATCTGCGGCAAACGAGCCTTGCCACGGCGTGCCAATTGTGACCAGGGATCGCACTCGCAACGCCTGTGCGCCCAACGGCTCGGTGCCCGCTGTCTGCGCTGCCAGCGCCTGAGCCCGCGGCAGCGGCAGCGCCTGCGGCAACGGCAGCGCCTGCGGCAACGAGAGTTGCTCTTTTAAAACTCGAATTGCTGCACGAGCAAAGAGGCCTCCCATTGAGTGCCCAACAACATCAAGCTCGGTCACCCCATAGGTCTGTTGCAGATACATCCAAAAGGCTGCCAGGTTGTGGCCCGCTTGATCGATATCGCCCACCGAGTTGACTGTCAGCACTGCGGGAAGCGGGTCTGGCCCATCGGCAAAGCCGCCAAAACCAAGCGAGGCGGCAATAGTCCCCGGTCCACTCTTTGCCGGCGAGGTAAATACCATATGCCCGGCCGCCAACAAATGTTCACGCAGCGCAGTGTCGCTGTTGCCAGCTGCTAAACCACTCGCGCAGGCTTGCTGTGGGGTAGTAAAGGGGCTCTCGGCATCGCCGCCCGAGACAATGACTAGAGCTCGCATCTGATTTCTCTCCTTTAACACTCTGACCTAATGCCGTGACCTAACCCTCGGACCTAACCCACTGACCTAGGCCTCGGACAAAAGGTGCAGCACAACGGCATCAGCCTTTGCCAAGGAACTGAACGGGCCCGTAGAACCATGCAGTTCTATCTCCTCACCCGAGGCAGGGTCGGTGAGCTTGATAAACCGTGAAAGCCCAAACTTAGAGATTGTCACCTCGCAGGTTGCGCGATCAAAGTCCATCACTAGCTCGGCAAGTCGGTCATTCGTGTCACGGTTTAAGATGTAGAGGTTTTTCTCGGTGACTGCCAGTATCAACTGCACGGTAACGCCCTGCGATTCGGCATAAGCCTTGGTAGCTGCAGCGGCACCCAGCCCAGCGGCGATTCCGTCCGTCAGCGACCCGCCAACTGCGCTCAGTCCCGACGCATCTGAGACAACCTGGGCCCCGGCCATACCTGCCACCTGAGCTACCACCAAAGACTTCAGACCAAAGATTCCGGCAGCTAGCACCGGTGCGGTTCCACCGATTTTTCTAGCGGACTCGGCGAGTAGCTCGTCTTGGCTGTTCTTTCCCATCGAACTAGGGTACCGCTCAATTTATATTCAGCTCCCATTATTTACGGCATTGAGTTCTCGTCATTACTTCCCGAGAAATTGGGGTCCGAGTACTTTCTGGGCATACACGGTTTCTGCATGCGCTCGACGTGTACCTAGCCAAGCTTCTAGCAGCCTGAAACGGGCGGGGCTGAGCCTGACCCGGGAGCGGCTGAGCCTGAGCCTGAGCGGGGCTGACCTGAGCTATCTGCTGCTCAGTCCGGGGGCTCCGCTCAAAGAACGTCATAATGTTGGCTGTGCTCAACCTGGTATTAGTCGCTCCGCAGATCGCCGCAAACACGGGCAACATCATTCGCTTATGCGCAAACGTCGGGGCGCGCCTACATCTTGTTCAGCCGCTTGGGTTCACACTCGATACTGCGGCGCTACGAAGAAGCGGCCTTGACTACCACGAACTCACAGACACCCATATCTGGGACAGTTTCCAAGACTGCAAAGACAGCATTGGCCAAAACCGCAGCTGGTATGCAACCACTACTCAACCGCCACACTTCCGCTACGACCAGGTCAAGTACGAAGAGGGCCAAGTTGTGGTGTTTGGGTGCGAGGCAACTGGATTAAGCCAAGCTCTACTGCAAGAGTTCCCTCCGCAGCAGCGTCTACATATCCCTATGCGCCCCTCAAATCGAAGCCTCAACTTGGCGAACGCAGTCAGCGTGGTGGCCTACGAAGCATGGCGCCAACAAGGATTTAAAGATTCAAGTACCGGCACATTTCAAGAATCACTCCGCCCACCCAAATATTAGTCTCAGCACTACACCCTGCCCCCGGCAGAATCTTCCGCAGGCCCAGATAAGACTCTCTGGTATACGCCTTGGGCGACTCGACTGTGGCCCACGGCAAGTTCCTAACCGCAGTAGTTAACTTCCTGCTAATCGCCGCAGCGATCTTCTTTGCGGTGGTGGTTGCACTCAACAAGTTGGCAGAACAGCACGCCAAGGGCGAAGACGATGCAGCGCCAACCATCGAGGAAAAGATGATTGACCTGTTGGAGCAAATCGCCAACAAGTAGCGGTAGCGGTTAGCGACGGGGGCCTTCCACAACGAGTTCGGGGCCGGGCTGGCGCTGAACCAACCCGACCCCGATATCAACTCTATTTAGAGCATCTCTGCTATTCGGCGGCTGCGTCTATTTTCTCACCGAACTCGACGTAGCCATCTTCACGAGACTTGGTCAGAGCAATGGCCAGAATCAGCAGGCCAAAGAGCGGCTTGGCTAGTACATCACCAATTGAGTATCCGACTTGGCGCACAACTTCTGCGGTGGCGTCGTCGGAGATGACTGAAGGGGCGATATACGCCAGAGGGTACACAGCCCAGGTAATCAAGATGATGTAGCGCAAAGCGCTGAGCAGTTTCCGCACACCATCTGACTGCCGATCAAGCGAGCGGCCAAGCTCAATGAACAACACGTACAGGATGTACAGGAACGGCAGCGTGGCCAATACTCCCCAGACGGTACGTGCTACGGAGTCTGCAGGCGAAAGCTCACCGGGCCACCCAAGGCCGATCATCAGCACGGCCGCGATGCACAAACGAGTGATAAGGCTTCGGGTCTGGCTACTTCCGAGTTTCAGGACCACAACTAGTTCGGTGAGCAGCAGCGGAACGGTCAGTAGCCAGTCGACGTACCGGTAGCCCTCATTGAATGGGCGTCCTAGCTGCACGAACTCGCCATCGATAAATTTGAAGGCATCCGAGAACGAACTGAAGATTCGCAGGTAGTGGTAAAGCGCAATCGCTACAACCAGCGTCGTTAGCGTTACTGCCATGCGGTGCTGTGGGGCAACACGCCCACGAATCAGAAGAAAGAACAAAAGGGCTGCGCCCATACTCGCTATAACAAATGAGAACGAGTTATAGATCAGGTAAAACTGGTTTTCTTGAAGTACAAAATCCACGGTTGCCTCCTCGGCGTTTAGCTCAATTTATGAATAATATTTCGAAACATCCTGAGATTGGTTTCAGGAGGACAGAAATATCCGAAATTGACCGCTTGCCCGAATCGCTGCCGAGCATGCCTCAGGTGGGTCCAAGGTTCTTTCAGCGCAAGACCCACTGCGAGCTCAAGCCTTGTTAGCCCGCAGAGCTGCTCCGCCCGCATCAAATCCCGGCTCTAGGGCGGGCTTTAGTGCGGGGATAACACCTTCATTAGCAATCCTCACTTCTGATACCCACACAAAATAATCAGAAATTAAATAAGTAACGCCTCAGACCTGCTAGACAATGTAAGGGAAAAAATACGACTTGGAAGGGGTCACTCACATGATTATTAATCGTTTTCGTTACGTTTTTGGTGCGCTCGCAATTACAGCGGCACTGTTTGCAACCGTCGGCGAGAGTGGTTCTAGCGGCAGCAAAGAACCGGATTCTAAAAAGGATGCGCCCGCCTCGAGCCAAGCGGCGCCGATTCCAATTGGCACCTTGGTCACGGTTGCAGATGGCTGGGATGTCAAGGTGAATTCGGCTGAGATGGACGCGAATGCCACCGTGGCCGCGGCAAATCAGTTCAATACCCCCGAGGCCGGAAAGCAATACGTCTTAGTCAACCTGTCAATCACCAACAACTCAGATCAGCCCGCCGCAGCCTTCACGAACGTCAAGTTCTCATTGCTGCCGCTTTCCGGAATCGCCGATGACTTCACGCTTGCAGCTGGAGTGCCCGGTGAAATCTCAGAAACCGCCGATATGCAGCCTGGTTCCACAGCAACTGGCGTCATGGTGTTTGAGGTACCAGTTGATCAGGTTGCCGGAACCGTGCTGCTCGCTCAGTCCGTCTTTACAATGGACGAGGCTAAAGATCAGAAATTCATGGCGATCCAGTAATTGACTTCTGCCAGTTGTCAATCCTGCTAGTAGTCAATCCTGCCACTGCGACTGACATCAACGATGAACAACCTTGAGCTACCAAGCCGCACCCCCGGTGACCTTCTGCTGCACCCAGTTGCACTGCTATCTCTGGGGTTAGTCATCTTGAATGATCAAGTACTTAAGGTCTACTTCCCAAGTGGTTTTTCTGGAAAGCTCTCCGACTTTGCAGGCCTTATCTACTTTCCCCTACTGCTTGTGGCAGTGGCTGAGTTGTTGCGAAAAATCAGCCGCTGTCACCCCTGGGAACTTGGCCGAAAGTCAGTGATCTTTGCCTCGCTGAGCATCGGGACAATCTTTGTAGCAATAAAGGCTTGGGCACCTGCAGCAGACTTCTACCGAATAGCTTTGGGGTACCTCATGTGGCCCGCTCAAGCTGCGGTTTCGCTAGTAAGCGGAAACGGCCTTCCCGAACTGCAGCGAATGGGCTTAATCCAAGACAGAACCGATCTGTTTGCCGTGGTCGTCATTCCCATAACCATCTGGGTAGGGCACCGTGTTGCTGGCAGATCGCCCAAAGCTGACCAAACTGCTTCTGTGTTTTCCGGATCTACCCGTCCTGAAAACAGGTGCGGGGATTTGTGATTCATGAAAGTAAAAGCAAGGGTAAAAGCTCACTAGGTAATCGGTCACAGAGCGTGTGATTTTTGCTTGCAATTCGGTGCCGTGATCGCAACGGACGGAAGCATCAGGCCGCTCAGCGAAAAGCTGTTCGAAATCACGATTAGGTAGGCATGTCCCCCTCCGAGACAGATTGGCAGAGGCTCACGCAGCGGAGTAGGCACAAAGAAACCGTATAGCTATGTCCATAGGCTTAACGGGCCGCAAACCTGCCGAACCAACTGAGGACGCTGCCAAATCGGTGGCGGAAGTGCCTGCAGATGACACTGCAGAACTAAGTCAGGAAGCGGTCGAGCCTGCAGTGCGAGCTAATCGGATCGAAGAAATAGCCCCGAGCCTCAGCAAGCCGCCCAATGCCCGTGAACTTGTCACTCAGGGCGGAAGCCACCCCACCACAGCACACTAAGCCGGCAGGTTGCCTGCCCGAAGGTTGAAGGTCACGCGGTCAGTGGTCCCGCAGGCCTTTAACGACCCTGACTTTTTTCGGCGTACTTATCAACGCGGCCACGACGAGCGGTTGCTTGCTCGGCAGCCGGAGCCAGCAACAGCTAGGCATCTTAGACAAATGCAAACTCCATACCTTGCGCCGAGAGGGAAGTAGGGCCCTGGACTTTCAGAACACCATCTGGGCCTAACCCCAGAGCACCTTTAAAGAACATCACTGCTAAGAACTTCTTCATCTCTAACAGAATCAAGATAATTCTACGGTCCTGGCTATAACCGGGCTTACCCACACTTGATCCGTTCGGTCAGCCCGCAGTTGATTTATGCACCTCCTGATCAACCGGCTTTACTGCCCGGCCGCAAAGCACCCGAGTAGCTTGGCCCCCATGGCTCAAGCGCTCAACCAAGTCGACTTCTTCACCGATCGTCTTGATGGCCCGGAGCTGCATGTAGTGCTGCGCCAGGCCCGCGACCTAGGCGAGGTTGTTCCCGCAACCTTTGCTGGTCGTCCAGCCTATCTACTGACTCACTACAACACGCTGCGCGAGTTTTTTGGTAACCAGCAGCAGTTCCCTGGCGAGGTGATCTACGAGTTCAGCACTCGCCCCAACGTGGGTAGCACCTTTATTGATCTTGGCGCGCCCGACCACGACACAGTGCGGCAGCTTGTGACTCCTGCATTCAGGTCGCGGTCGGTCACCAAATTTGTCGATGCCGAACTCACTCCGCTAGCCGACGAACTTCTTGATCAGCTTGCACCTGCCGGAGCGGGCGACCTAGCAACATCGTTTGCTCAAGTGCTGCCGTTTTGGTCAATTAGTCGCAAGCTAGGTCTGCCAGCGGGAACCGAGGAGCGCCAGCGGGCATGGGCGCACGCTCTGCTGAGCTACCCATCAGACCCTGACGGGGCATTGCGCGCAGCGGCTGAAGTTGGCGAGTTTTTGGCACCCACTCTTGCGGCTCGGCGTACCAACCCAGGCGAAGACGTGATTTCTCAACTCGTTACCGGCGAGTACCAAGGCTTGCGCCTAACCGACGAGCAAATTGTTGCTCATGTGCGCTTGCTTTATGCGGTTGGTGCAACCACTACCTCTGACGCAATGAGCACACTTTTGTGGCGAGTTCTTACCTCGCCCGAACTCACCGCCCGCGCCACCCAAGAGCCCGAGTACTTGCCGGCACTAGTGCACGAGTCGTTGCGGACCGAGCCGCCCGTTGCCGTGCTGCCACGTCTTGCCCCGACGGGCGGCGAGATTGGCGGCGTTGAGCTGCCACCGATGGCGCTTGTATTATGCGGAATTGCTGCCGCAAACCGTGACCCAGAGATATTTACCAACCCAGACCTCTTTGACCCCGACCGACCCGAGTCCGACATCATTACCTTTGGGTTTGGCACCAAGTTTTGCCCCGGCTCACATCTGGCACGTCAGCAACTCCGGGCCGGACTCGCTGCAGTCCTCACGCGCTTGCCTGGCCTGAAAGTCACCCATACCGAGCCGCCGCGCAACGCAGTATTACGTCGCGTCGAGACGCTCGCCGCAGTCTGGGACTCATGAGCGCGGGTGGATCAGTTAAAATCGATCAGCGCTGCGATGATCGAGCACTTCAATATCGCTACAGATCAGCAACATCTTGACATCGCGCTAGGTACGGGTGAGCCGGGTTTGAGTATCGCAAAACTCTCGCCAAAGGTCGCTCTGAGCTCAGCGCCAATCAGCTGCAAGGCAAGTTGCAGGTTCGGGGCATGGAGCTCTGCATTCTAGGAATGAAATAATCATCGGCAGATCTCGTACCGAGGGTAAGACTCGAGACCTCACACACTTGCAGATAGCGCATCATGAGCTTACCTGTTTGAGCTTGCATGTTTCAGCTTGCCTGTCTCAACTCTGCTCAGGGATGACAGAATGAACTAATGCGCATTTCTGCCAAAGTCGATTACGCAGTGCGGGCCTGTGTCGAACTTGCCCATCGCTTTGAGTCCAGCGCTGTTGAGCCGACTACCGCCGAAGAGCTAGGCCAGAGTCAAAGCATCCCAAAGAAGTACCTCGAGAACATCTTGACCGAGCTGCGCAAGGCCAAAATCGTCAGCAGTCAGCGGGGTCCAGTAGGCGGGTATTGGTTGACTAGAGCTCCCAGCACTATCTCTGTTGCCGACGTAATTCGCGCCGTAGAGGGACCGCTTGCTGACGTGCGCGGGGTTGCACCAGAGGAGTTGCAGTACGAAGGCGCAGCCGAGGCACTCGAGCGCGTATGGATTGCCACTCGTGCAAGCCTGCGCTCGGTACTCGAGGGCGTGTCGCTGGCCGATATTGCATCCGGCAAGCTTCCCCACTTACTTGAGGTTCTGCTGGAAGCCCCGGGTGCCTGGGAGCGCCGCTAACGCGCCGGGTCTATGAGCCCCCATCGTCTGCGAATTGATCTCTCTAAGGTTCCAAACACAAGTGAGTCCACAAGCACGCCAATAACAAAAATTACCACCATGGTGGCCACTAGCGCTGTGGCATCGTTCAAATCTCGAGCTACCTGCAACTGCACGCCAATTGATGCCTTGTTGGCAATTATGACTAACAACTCCCCTGCCATCAGGCTGCGCCAAGCAAAGGCCCAGCCCTGCTTCAGACCTGCAACGAACGAGGGCATAGACCCCGGCAAAATCACATCTCGGTAAAACGCTGGTCCCGAGGCCCCAAGTACCCGTCCAGCGCGACGCAAGATGGGGGCAATGTTGTCAGCTCCGGCTATCAACCCATTGGCGATTGCAGGTGCAGCACCCATTACCACCACAAAGAGAATTGCCGACTCAGAGATTCTGAACAACAAAATGGCCAAGGGAAACCATGCAATAGAGGGCATGGTTTGCAAACCAGTAATCATTGATCCAACTGCAGTGCGTAGACCTTTAATCTGCGACACTGGCGCGCCGACAAGCACACCCAGCACAATGGCGATGCTAAAGCCCATCGCCGCCCGTCGCAGAGTAATACTGACTCCAGTTTGCAAGGATCCGTTGGCTGCGAGCCGCCAGAGTTCTTTGAATACAGCTGCTGGTGGCGGAAGCACATATGTTGGCTTCCATCCGCTCCACACCACGAGCTGCCAGATCCCAAGGGCTAGACCAACTGCTGCAAGCTTTGGCCAAACTGCCGACCACACTCGCCGCGCCTGGGGAAGTCGAGTTGATGAGTCGGCTAGCTCTAGAGCGTCGAGTCCAGCAATGTTTTGATCAAGCGTTCTCTGCAAGTCGGTAACTACTGCAGTCGGTTCAGTCGGTTCAGCCAGTTGAGTCGGTTCAGTCGGTTCAGTCGCTGACATGTCGGCGAACCTCTTGTCTGAGTCGATCAGTAATGGTGGCGGCAAGGCTCGAAACCTGCGGGGAGTCAATCCGCCGGGGGCGTTCAATCCCAACTTCGAAGGTATCGATCACCTTCCCTGGCCGGCTCGACAGCAACACCACACGATCAGCAAGCCGCACGGCCTCGCGCACGTTATGAGTCACAAACACCACCGTCAGGTTGCGCTCAATCCACAGTCGCTCAAGTTCATCGTGCAGCAAGTCACGAGTCATTGCGTCTAGTGCCCCAAAAGGTTCGTCCATGCACAGTACGTCAACATCTTGAGCAAATGCCCGGGCAATGGCTACTCGCTGTCGCATTCCACCAGAAAGTTCGTGCGGTCGCTTGTTGGCCAAGCCGTCGAGTTGAACTGATTTCAACAACTCGTTGACGCGTTCGGGTCGTTCCCTGCGAGGGGTGCCCCGAAGTTTGAGGGCCAAAGCAATATTGGCACCAACTGTCAGCCAAGGAAACAGCGCCGATTCTTGGAACATCAGCGTTGAGCACCCCTGCACCGCTACAGCCCCAGCAGTTGGCTTATCAAGGCCTACCAACATGTTTAAAAGGGTGCTCTTTCCGCAACCCGACGCGCCCACTAAGCAAACAAATTCGCCTTGTTTGATTGAGAGCGATACCCCATCGAGTGCCACCACCTGACCATCGCCCGAACCATAGATCTTCTGTACCTGTTGTAATTCAATTGCCGATTCGGTCTGGCTCATTACCTACTTCCCCCTGTGCCGTTACTAGCTGTGCTGTTAGTGAGCAGCTCGTTAAGGATGCCGAGTGCGTAAATCCCCGTCAGGTTGCTTGACTTGACCAAGCCCAACGATTTTGCATCCCGAGCCATCTTCTCTAATGACCCGGCAATCGGATCAGTCGTAAACTTCAAGTTCTGCCAGGCAGATGCGACCACTCTGTCTGGAAGGCGCTTCTGAGTGATCGACTCAATCTGGTTGTTCGTATCAGCCTGAGCTTGTGCAGGATGGGTTGCAATAAATTCAAGCGCATCAAGGTGGCCTTGCAGTACGGACCGAACAGTCTCTGGATACTTCTCAAGAAACTCGGTTCGAACTAGCAGCTGAGTGGTGACGTATCTTCCCTGCGGCCACAGGTCGGCCTCATCAACTAAGACCTTGCCGCCACCCTCGGCAACTAAGCGTGATGCCCAAGGTTCTGGCACCCAAGCACCCGCGATTTGCTGCTCCTTGAATGCAGTCAGGGCATCGGCGTTTGCCATCGGGGTGACTGTCACCTGACCGCCGCCAGATGAGGTGGTTTCTATTCCGTTGTCCTTTAGCCAGACTCGAAGCGCAACATCTTGCGTGCCTCCGAGTTGGGGCGACGCAACCCTCTTACCCTTCAGGTCGCTAGCGGAGCTAACCCCGGGTTGCACAACAAAGAACGCTCCGCCAGAGGTCGAGCCGCTAATAACTCTGACGGCCTGACCACCGGATTGTATGAAAGCGTTGATAGAGGGGCTCGGACCGATATAGGCGATGTCAAGCGCATCGGCAAAGAGCGCTTCGACCGTTTCTGGACCAGCATTAAATGTGAACTTGGTCAGCTTGGTATTACCAAGGCGCCTTGCAAAGGTTCCCTGCGCAACGCCAACTAGCGCTGGAGCGTGGGTCACATTCGGGAAATACCCCAACCGAACCTCGGTGGCCTTGTGCGTGCCGCTAGCCCCCTGTTCGCCCGAACTGCCGCCGGCCGAGTTACTGCCGGCCGAGTTACTGCCGCCGGCGGCCAGGCTACCCATCAAGACCAAAGCCGCAACAAGGGCTGCAGTCGTAAAGTAAGCCAGAATCTTTGGTCTCATATTTCCTTCTCAGCGCTCAAAGAATAATAATACCTATTATACCTATCGGTTTAGTAGGAAATAAGCAACCTGCTGTGAAAAAGTCCTCGTCTGCCGAGGGTGTTTGCCTAGGCTCACTCGGTTGTTCCCGGTGTCGTCACGCGTTTGCAGCGCTTTAACGACACATACTGTCGTTAAAGCGCTGCAAACGCTATTGGCTCAAGACGTGCGATAGTGAGAACCGCTAACCAGCGCAGTACATCACTGAGCAGTACATCACTGCGCAGCAACCCTCAATTCAACACAAGGGAAACATCATGGCCTATCGAGTTATTCAATGGAGCACAGGCAACGTTGGCCATCATGCAACTCGGCTCATAGCGAATCACCCAGACCTAGAGCTTGTGGGCCTATGGGTTCATAGCCCCGATAAGGTCGGAAGAGATGCGGGAGAGCTTGTTGGCATCGAGCCACTTGGGGTAATCGCTACCAATAACGTCGATGAGCTTCTGGGCCTAAACGCCGACTGTGTCTGTTACACCGCTACCGCAGACCTGCGCCCGGGTGAAGCCATTGACGACATAGCCCGCATCTTGGCCTGTGGAACTAACGTCGTGAGCTCCTCTGTAGTACCGCTCATTTACCCAGCCCACCTAGCGCTCGACATGCGTCGGCCGCTTGAAGATGCTTGCGTGGAGGGCGGAACCTCGTGCTTCACTTCTGGCATCGACCCCGGATTTGCCAATGACCTGCTGCCACTAGTGCTCACTGGCACCTGCGAATATGTAGATACCGTGCGAGTGATGGAGATTGTCAACTACGACACCTATGCCCAGCCAGAAGTGCTCTTTGGCACGATGGGGTTTGGTCAGTCCTTAGATGAAACACCTCTGCTGCTTTCTCCGGGAGTACTTGGCTTTGCCTGGGGCGGTGTGGTCAAAGCAATTGCTGCGGGCTTGGGTGTTGAGGTCACCGAACTTCGAGAGGTGCACGAGCGCGTCCCGGCAACCGAGCGACTCGACCTTGGATTTGGGGTGATTGAGGTTGGCACAACTGCCGGAATCCGCTTTGAAGTTCAGGGAATCGTTGATGGCGAAGCAAAGATCATCTTGGAACACGTAACACGCCTGCATGACGACCTTGCACCCGACTGGCCTCAGCCTGCCGGAGATTCGGGCTATCGGGTTATTGTCACTGGCAACCCGAACTACACCTTGGATCTTCAAATGATGGGCGACGACGGAGACCACAACACTGCAGGGCTTGTGGGCACGGCTGGCAGAATAGTCAATGCTATTCCCGCAGTCTGCGAGGCAAACCCGGGGTTACTGTCTGTTCTGGACCTGCCCTTGGTATCTGGCCGGGGAACCATGCGCTAGAACAACCGCTCTAGGACAACCGCACTAGATCAGTTCCCCTTCGGCACGCTTGCTGTCGGCACGGTTGCTTTCGGCAGAGTCTTCTGAGTCAGACTGCGCACAATCTGTTGCCACTCCACACTTAGAGAAGCGGGGTCAGGCCCAACATCTAGCAGTGCTCGGCCAAAGAGCATCACCTGAATAAGCATGACCAAGGTCTCTGGGTTCATACTCGGATCAATCAGCCCCAAATCCTGGGCTTGGCGAGTGGCTTCAACCTCTTGTCTTGAGATTCGTTTGTTCTCGAGGGCAATAGCCATGGCCAGGTTCGGTCGATTGCGGGCGGCGCCGATTACCTCAGCACAAGAGACGCTACTCGCAGCCTGCCCTTTACCAACTCTGACCCCTGCTGCTTCCTCAAGGCTGCGAACAAGGTCTTCTCTGGTGCAATTTACCCCGACCACGTTATGAAGAGGCATTGACTGCTCTGTCATATTTCGCCGATATTGCTCGGTAAAGATTGCCTCGACTAGCCCGTCTCGACTGTCGAAATGCGTGTAAATCGTTCCGACCGATACCCCAGCGCGTTCAGCTACTTCGGTGACTCTTAAACCCGCTTCGCCATTCAGCGAAATAAGTTCGATTCCAGCTTCAAGAATATTGTTCGCCGTGTGCACAGCAGTCGCCCCTACTTTCCTCACCTTGGCCATCAAGTTTCTCAAACTTTTGCGGGCATGGCAGTAAAACACTTCACTCTTTATTTACATAGCAATAGCTGCGCTCAAGTTCTTCAGTTGCCAGCTTGTTGTGAGCTATTCCCCGGCTTGTAGTGACCTGTTTGCGGGCTTGAGCGCCGATGCAGCACGCACGTGAACTAACACAGTGCCCAAATCACGCATACTTAGTGCTCGCAGTATCTTTCTGCAAGGTGTAGGCGCGCACCTCCTCCACGCGCACTGTTGATAGGAGTCTGAGATGTCAACCGATACCCCCACAACCGATACGTCCTCAAGTAATTCCGGTACGAGCATCACCGGAAAGACAGCACTTGTTACCGGCGGAGGCAGCGGCATTGGCCTAGGGGCAGCAAAGCGCCTATTAGCCGATGGGGCTCATGTCACCATTTGCGGCCGCAGCGAGGAGCGGCTCGTAGCAGCAGTAGACACCCTGACTCCGTTTGTGGGTGCGGGTGGTTCAATTCGCCACATCGTCGCAGACATCACAGTTGAAGAGCAGATCGCAGCAGCCATTGCCGTAGCAGCTGAACCAACCGGCGGCCTTGCAATCCTGCTTGCTAATGCGGGCGGCTCGATGCATATGGGCCCTTTTGTAGATGCTGATGCAGATGCCCTGCGAGCCACTGTTGACGTCAACTTAGTGGGAACCATGTTAACGATTAAGTGCGCCGTACCAGCAATGCGCGCAAATGGTGGAGGGTCAATAATCGGCATGTCCTCTGGTGCTGGTGCGTTCCCTCACCGATTCTTGTGGGCCTATGGTGCCTCAAAAGCCGGAATCGACATGCTCTGCAAAAGCGCTGCCGAAGAACTCGGGGCAGACGGGATCAGGGTAAATACCGTGCAGCCTGGCATTGTCGATGACGAACTCATGGAGTTCATCATGGCTGGCGGAGCGCTGCTCGATAATTACATTGCCAATATGCCCATTGCGCGGGCTGGCACCGTTGAAGATATTGCCGAAGCGGTGAGATTCTTAGCCGGGCCGGAATCCTCTTGGATCACAGGAGTGAACCTGCCTATCGACGGCGGGCATCACTTGCGGGCCGGGGCAAATTATGAGCTGCTCTTCGGCTGAGTCAGTCCGCTTACTACCTCGGCAAAGTGTTCAGGGTCTGGTGCTCGATTGTTGACCAGGCTTACCGAATCGGAAATGCCCGATAATCGCTCAGAAATCTTTCCGGCGATCTGTGAGGGTTCACCCACAACTGCAATGGTTTCAAGCAGGTCATCGTCAATCAGCGCGCCCATTTCACTCCACTTATCGGCTCTAGCAAGTCGCTTGAGTTCCGAGTGCAGCTCGCCATATCCGTGTAGCTCAAACACTGATTGATAGGCCGGCGTGGTGCCGTAAAATGCCAACTGTGTGCGCACGGCCTGGCGGCTGCGCTCTAGTTCTTGTTCGTTGCGGCCCGTCACAACGATGGTTACGCAGATCACCTCGACTTGGTGTGGCTCACGACCAGCCAATGCAGCGCCCTTGGCAAGTGCAGGCAACGTCAACTCGAGTAGAGACCTGCGAGTGTTTACGGGGTGCACCAAAAACCCATCTGCAACTTCGCCCGCCACTGCAGTCATTCTCGGTCCAAATCCGCCCAACAGAATTGGCGGAGGCCCAAAGGGGTTGGGCCCTGGATCAAAAGCCGGAACCATGCGGGTATGGCTATAGAACTCGCCATCAAAGCTCAGCGGTACACCATTTTGCCAGGTCTCCCAGACAGCCCGAATCGCCAGCACCATTTCTCGCATGCGCGCCGCCGGCTGTGACCAGGGCATAGAAAATCTTTGTTCAATATGTTGCTTGATCTGCGAGCCCAACCCCAGCTCGAATCGCCCGGCAGTAACCACCTGAAGGTCCCAAGCTGCATTAGCCAGGGTCATCGGGTTTCTTGCAAACGCAATCGCTACTGCAGTGCCTAACTGCAGCTTGGTTGTGTGTTCGGCTGCAACGGCGAGCGGGATAAACGGATCGTGCTTTGCCTCAAACGAAAATGCTCTGGCATAGCCGAGTTGTTCGAGTTCTTTGTAGATGGTTCTTGCCTGTGTGAGGTCCTCTGTAGGGACAGTCATCGAAACATGCATCTCACTAAGAGACTGGAACTACAGCCAATTGTCAATCTGCAGCCCAGCTGCAGCAGGCAGGAAAAGCGAGCGGCCTTAATCTGCCAAAGGTTGAGAACGTCTTTTTAGTCTTGATCTTGCATTAACCAATAGATCATCGCTAGTGGCTTTTCGTAAGTTTCATACTGCTCTAAATAATCATTCATGGCATATATGTCATAGGTCCTGGTAGCACTCGGCTGACCAACATCTGCAGGGCTCACTAGCTGGGCTATCCGGCCTGTTTTTTAGTCCCGGCTGCGTCTCAGATGTAGCAAATAAGTTTTTAAACCATTCAACAAGGCCATCACCCCTTTTTCAAGAGTCCCGCCGAGAACCCCCAACCCCCTGCCCCATGCCCCGACCAGCCAAGCCCTGCCCACCGGTGGGCGAAGGCAGCACTCGCCCAAACCGTGCCCCAGTCAAACCCCTCCCCTTGAACTACTAGCTCGGAGTTGCGTCTTAACTGTTAGGTTGAAAGCTCGTTATGGGGCACGAGTTAACTGGAACGACTGATCGTGGCATTACTTCTTGGGCAACAAGCAAATTCTGATCTCACCGTGCTCCTCTTGATGGCTTGGCTCGTTCTTGGGCCGTGGATGGGATACCGCATCGGGAAGCCGAAGGGCCGTGAAAGCCTCGGAATCGTTCTCGGCCTACTTCTCGGGGTTTTCGGCTGGATGATCCTTGCCCTACTGCCAAGTGATGAAAATCCTGCGCCCAACATCGACCAGCGCAGAGTGCTGCGGCGCCCCTGCCCGTATTGCGCTGAAGACATCAAGACGGGCGCCACCGTTTGCCACTACTGCAACCGAGAAGTCGACCCGATCGAAATCGATGAGCTCAAGGACCCCTATTGGCAGCCAACGGGTTGGGACGCAATACCACGCCAAGTATTCCGGCAACTACGGGATCGCTTTCCTAATGAAGTTGAGCAACTTCGAGACGCACAAATGCGAAACGGTGATAGCAAGATGAGCGAACGTCAAGTCCGCAAATGCATCGCAGCGATGGTGATAGATCCCGCTCTTAGCGCAGATCAGTCGTTGAACAAGCCTGGTTGGTTCTAGACGCCCAGTAGTAATCTGTGGCCGTCAACACCAACTTAGCCACCTTCGGGTTTACCTTATTTTCGCCACGGCGGACTCGCCCAAGCAGGAAGCGGGACTGGGGGTGCCACCGAATGCATTTCGATAGTCCTTGGGGAAACGCCGCCACTAGCCATGCGCCCAGTTCTGGTAGCACACTAGGACGCGACAGCCACTGGATGGCTCGCTCCGTCCAGTATGAACGGCTCGAGTGCTTCTGCCACTGCTGTCATCATTGGGACAACGACGCTATTGCCAAATTGCTTGTAGGCTTGACAATCGCTTACCGGAATCTCGAATTCGTCTGGAAAGCCCATGAGTCGTGCACATTCCCGGGGGGTCAGTCGGCGCGGCCGGCGGCGATAGCCACGATCCACCAAGACCTCTGAGCCGTCCTTGTAGTACCTAGCGGAGAGAGTTCGGGCGACATCATCTGGGCCTACAAGACCGTAACCGAAACCATTCCCAGCTTTGCGATGCTTGGCAGCGTAAGCCTTGAGGTATTTCCAGAGATTTGGAGTGAGCGTGTACTTGGGATGAACCTTTCCGGTGGGGCCAAAAGTGTAAGCGGGTTCCCGACCCTCCGTCCCATCCTCAGGGTGCAGGATGGACTTCAGTTTCGGGCTTGCGTCCGGAACATAAAGATGGTCAAAAGAGAAGTTCCCACGACAAGACGGCTGCCGGCGGTCGATTCCTACAATGATTATTCGCATCCTGCCTTGTGGGACCCACGGTCGGGAGTCAATCACCCGAAATTCAAGGTCGTAATCTAGCTCATCCTCCAACTTGCTCCGAATGACCTCGAATGTGTTGCCATTGTCATGCGAGCGAAGATTTCGAACATTCTCGAGAAGGAAAAATCTAGGCCGCTTAGCATCGATAATTCTGGCAACGTCGAAGAAGAGAGTCCCCTGTGTCTCGTCTTCAAACCCGTGTGCTCGCCCCAATGCATTTTTCTTCGAGACTCCGGCGATACTGAAAGGCTGGCAAGGAAAGCCAGCCAGCAGAACATCATGATCGGGTACCTCTGAGGCATCATCGAGTTCAGTGATGTCGGACTGAAACGCGTGCCCTTCCGGGTCCTTGAAATGCGAATCGTAGGTTTGCTTTGCAAACTTGTTGCACTCCGACGTGAAGACACAACTCCCGCCAATTGACTCGAAGGCAATTCGGATTCCGCCGATGCCTGCAAACAAGTCGATAAAAGTGAAAGCCTTCCGTGGTGATGTCATGCTGAGCAAACTTTCGGTCTCTAATTGTGGGGGGAGAACTTCGCAATCCTGCCAGCGACAACCAACTCCGGAAGGCACCTCGGAGAGGCAACCTTCCACCTGTTGTGCTTCTCCCCTGGGCAATTTGGAACGCATGTCGAGGGATTGGTGAGGTAACAACAGTGAGCTCCTAGAAAGACGGCTACCCCTAGCTTGGCTGATCCTAGGCAATTGATTACGAATGCTAAAGCAGGTTAAGGCGGCACTGTGACACGACCTCCAGATTACTTCACGCCCGGGCCGGCGAGGGTCTTCCAATCAGGGAAAACCCAGTAGAGAAAAGTCGAATCTGAGTGAGAGAATATTGTTGATGCTGAGTCGAAAATTGCACCTAGCAGTGCGACCGTGGAGTGAAAGGCCGACGGGAGGCGCGACTCAAGGAGAGGTTGGAGCTCTGTCAGCTCCAGTGATCTTGCACATAGTCGATAATGTCGCGACCCTCGAGGGGCTGAGTGCTGTTGCCGGCCCGAATCCAGAAAAAGGGCTGATTAGTGGCATTGGCACTGCCTGGAAAGTAGCCGAATCTCGGGCTTGGAGATGGGCGAACCGTGAGATGAAAAGCCGTTCCCGATTCGTGCTTCGCAAACCGGGTTCGCACTTGTGCGCATGCCCCCCTGTCGATGTGGTTCATAAGCAGCGTCATGACAGCCTGCTCGAAGAAATCAAAATCCTCTGGACTTTTCCCCATCGACGTCAAGTCAACTTCGATTCCCGTAACTTCACGTGTGGAATCAACGATCCCGACTACCAGTTCCCCACCTGCGGAGTTCAGGAATGCCACGACACTTTTGACAATCGACTTCTTGATTTCAATGACAATTTGTCTGCGGTGCTCTTGGTTATCGACAGGATTAACGGGAGTCCAAGCTGTCTGCTTATACTCAACTTCCGACGACTCGAACGTGGTTAGCGGGTCGAGGACCGGCGGCGGGTCCGTGAACCAAGAGACAACCTCGGACTGGTCAACAGCGAACCGGGCACAGGCATCGGCCGTGATCGAGTAGTTAACCCCACCGACCCCTGAGATAAGGTCCTGTTCAATGAGCCGAGGAAAGCCCGGTTGAACACGGTAGTAAGAGGATGCCTTCAGCGAGTAACCCGTATTCTGATACAAATCTTGGTGGACATCCGAGTAGCCCCAAGTCAGCAACAATTCATCGAAATCATCAACTGCACCGTAGTCGGAAGCAATTTGTAAGCGTAACGCCGAGACTAGGTCCGGCAGAGTCTCGCCAGAATCCTTGTGTTTAAATACCCGGAGATGTGCGACTAGGAGTACGTCTAATCCGAAGTCATCAAGCTGCCGTTCACCGTCGATTTTCAGTATCTGTGGCTCGCTATGGACAATTGACTTAACCTCAATTGCCATACCCCCAATTTGGAAGTCTTGTGGCTGACGTTCCGGGCCTGTCCAAGATTCCAGAGCGGCCGCCGTTCCGACGCTTGGGAGCAGGAGTGTCTCTAGAATTTTCAGTTCACCGTACAGGCCAAGCTGCTGCGAACTCGAAAGCCCCTTACGAGATGCACGCTGCAGGAAGCGCTGCCACGCATTGAAGCGGCGAACCAATAAACGCGCTGCGCCGACCGCAGACGGCTGTTCGAGGACACGTGGGACAAGGTCTTTGACAAGGAGGTAAAACATCTCCTTATAAGCAGCTTGAAGATTAGTGAGCTGAATTGACCCTCCACCATCGTCGGTTATTTGAAACTCGATGTTGATCTGGTCAGTACCGCGCAGTTCAGAAGGCTCGAAGCTAAGGCTCTCTGACGTACGAATGAATAGTCCCGGCAATGCCCCAGGATTAGTGATCGTGGCACTCAGCTTCAACAGCGGGTCTAGCCGCCGCCGGTGGGTTCCGGAATCTGTCACAACCTCAAGTTGAGCCCACACGTCGTCCATATCGACAATCTGTTCCGTCATAACTCAACTCCCATTAGTTCAGTCCTCATCTTCGGTGGCGCGTCTGGTTTCGGGGGGAGTCAAACGATCGCGATCTGCGACTGTATTTACCACATAGCTCACAGGCTCCGCGCTCTCATCGGCTGGAAGGCTGAGCGAATACCCGATAAAGGGCAACTTTTCGGCATCAGGTCTCACGGTATGTTTTTTCGCACGGGTAAGTGGATAAAGGACAAGAAGTCCATTCGTCTTGGGTCGTTGCGCACGATAGAATCGACCGTACGCTTCGGTGCCTGTCTTGCCACTAGCTACCGCAGCTTTCGCGGCGGCCGTCCTAGCAATCTCGATTTTGTCGGGAGGAAGATCAAGTGCTTCATCCTTCGAACCGATCAACCCCTTAATTGCGTACGTCCCCACCGACCCACCAGTATCTTTTCGATAGGCGAGTCCTACGCTGTGACTCCCAAATTGGTACTGGAACGCAGCCTTATCAGAGTTGGACTTTAAAACGACCGTCCAGTTGATCAGCCCGCCGTTCTTGTTGGCCGACCGGATGTAATCGGCTAGGTAACGAGGAACCGCTGACTTTGACTGCGTATACAGTTTAGAGAAGGACAGTGAGTCGAAATAACGGACGACAAGCTCTGGTGAAACTTTGCGCCAGTAAATGGCGTTTTTGACTTCATGGCCTCGAGAATCGGTCAAGCTTGGGGTGCCCAAGGAACCGATCAAATTTTCCAACTCTTCAATACAACTCTGCCGGGTCGCCGCTTCGACATCAAACGTTGTGACCTCTGCTCGCGATTGCGCAAACGAAACTCTTTGGTTAGTGCCACTTCTCATCTTTGCTTGGGCGGTAACCATCATTCCCGGGCTATGTCGAACCCGAAGTCCGAAGTCCTTCGGCGTCGCGTTTATTTCTTGCATGCGCCCTAGGTCATCAAGTAACTCGTTTGTCGCGCGAGCTATACTTCGGTACCACTCTATAATTTCATCGGTTGTATACACGCGGCACAAATCTAGGTATCCGGGCCGATACCCGAACCAGCGGCCCATCTGCATCAACGTGTCGTACATCTTCGTCGATCTCAGGTAGTAGCTCACAACTAGGCCCTCAAGTGTTAGCCCACGCGAAAGTTTTGCTCCCCCGATAACGATTGTCGAGAGTCCCGTTGGATGCTCAAAATAGTCCAGAGCGTCAGCCGAGGAACCGTTCACCATTCTGACTTCGATGCCAGCGACAGTCGCTGCCAAGAGTCGATCGATCTCGCCAAAGTCTTGCAGCGGCACAGTATCAGCACCACAGTCCAAGACTGCTCGTGATGCGGGTAGAAAGTCCTTCTCCCAAATCTTTCGTAACTCTGCGTTGCTCCCACTCTCATCATCTTGGTCATAGAGAATTTCGTTCTTCAATCGGATCAGCCTGTCAGACACCTGGTCCCTCACTTGTTTTTGGGCATCTACAAAGGGTGTTACGTGGATCAACATCGAGCGATGCGAGTGTCCTAGACCCCGAGCCCTGCTAGCCGCGCACGCCAAAACAAAGGACTTGATCGCACGATCTAGCGAGGCCGGGAATAGCTCAGCCGGAATACTTATGTCCGACTTGTGCGTCGGCGGGATCCAGTTCGAGCTGTCAGTAACTCTCTCTAACAGTGGAATTTGTGCATTATCTTCTTCGTTGAGATCGACCTTCGGAAGTCCGAAGATACGCTCTGGGCCCACGTAGTTAGAAGGGGCAGGGATCGAGAACAGGAAGTCTCGCGGAAACAGGTCATCTCCCACCTTTTCGTTGTTCGACTGGTCATCGATAAAGATGTTTGCAAAGGGAGTTGCCGTATAACCGACGTAACCGGTCTGATCAAAAGAGTTCAGAAGCTTACGAATCCAAAAATTAGTGGCAGTCGGATCTACGTCCGCATCTTCCTCCATATTCTTTGTATTGATCGAAGCATTATCAGCCTCGTCATCGATTACTAACAACGGAATGCCCGAGACGCGCTCATGACCCTTCGGCTTGAAAGCATTCGCGTCGACCCACTTATGCAGATTCTTCAACACGCTTACATTCTTCTTGACAACAAAGACGGTCGGCATACTTAGAGCACCAAAGTCAAACCCGACCGCACTAGCTGTAGTCTCTTTAAA
>Ga0209390_10000694_pt1 | contig 66677 bp, 55 predicted proteins | sample BON01_FD_187212 | JGI IMG/M metagenome (GOLD analysis project Ga0209390, IMG submission 187212) | Freshwater microbial communities from Lake Bonney liftoff mats and glacier meltwater in Antarctica - BON-01 (SPAdes) (version 2) | ecosystem: Environmental > Aquatic > Freshwater > Ice > Glacier...
AGGGGCTTGATCAAGCACCAAATGTGGGCAGATATCCGTTGCTTCTGGGTAAACTTTGTCCGGATAATGAATTTTAGTGCAAAAGAGGGGCTAAAAACCTCCTTTTCTACAATTAATCTGTTTATTTTGGATTTTATAGCGTGCCTTTATGCATTTAGAATCCTTATGGGTAGCGTATATGCAAGAGTTTTCCCGAATTTCGAAATATGCGATTCTCGGGGACTTTAGAAAATAGAAGTTATCGGAGAGGACTCAGTGTTTAAATTTTTTTTCAGCAGTTGTAATCTCAATTAGCTACCATCTTCATACGTTTTTCACACTTAGACTAGCTATTTGTTCTAGTATGAGTTGAAACCCAAGCGTACTTTCAAAATCAGTATTTTGATTCGATTTTCTACAATTTAAAACTTTGTGTTCGGCAAGGATGGTCTGAAGTAATTATTCGCTTTCTATGCCACCAATAATATATTGGAGTTTTGTTTTTGAATGTTCCTTCCTCATGTCTTAAGTGAAAACCTAATATAAAATTTTATCCTCCTTATTTCTCCTCTTCAGTCCAAGTCACTACCTCATCTTCTAAGTAGTGTGGATAGATTTTCCTGTGCTGCTTCTTTACTTCTGAGGTCATCGATTCTCGAAATCCTTCCACGTTTGTCCCACTTGATGCTGCCATGAATACTGGCTTGATTCCATTTTTCTTTTCATAGGCCTCAGAAAGAGATCCGAAGTCCAGATAATTGGCCTCTTCCAGTTCGAGCTCGGTCATTTGCATACTTTCTTCCTCGCTTGGCATGGTTTGCACCAAGTCGATCTTGTTGAATACCAACAGTACCGGCTTGTCCCCGGCTTTGATCTCGTTAAGCGTCTGCATGACTACCGAAATATGATCTTCGAAATGTGGGTGAGAAATATCAACCACATGGATAAGTAGATCTGCTTCCCGAATTTCATCTAAAGTAGATTTGAATGACTCAATAAGGTGAGTAGGCAGTTTGCGAATAAATCCGACAGTATCAGAAAATAGAAAAGGCACATTTTCAAAAACCACTTTTCGTACCGTAGAGTCCACAGTAGCGAATAGTTTGTTTTCTGCCAGAATATCCGTCTTGGTAATCAGGTTCATCAATGTGCTTTTACCCACGTTGGTATAGCCCACTATGGCTACACGGACAATCCCTTTTCGAGATTTCCGCTGTGTTTCACCCTGTTTTTCGATTTCAAGAAGTTTTCCTTTAAGTAGTGAGATTCGGTTTCGGATATCTCGCTTATCCGTTTCGATTTCTTTCTCTCCTGATCCACCTCTTGTGGTAGTACCTCCTCGCTGTCGCTCTAGGTGCGTCCACATTCGAGTAAGTCTTGGTAGCAAATATTGAAATCTTGCGAGCTCTACCTGGGTTTTAGCCTGAGCAGACTGGGCGCGATTTAAGAAAATATCTAAAATCAAAAGTGAACGATCATAGATTTTAACCTTTAGTTCGTTTTCCAGGTTTCTCATTTGCGAAGGCAAAAGATCATCGTCGAAGATGACCATATCGACTTCAAAGTGAGTGATGTAAGTAAGGATTTCTTCTAGCTTCCCAGATCCTACAAAAGTTTTGATGTCGGGTTTCTCCATTCGCTGTGTAAAGCGATAGACCGTTTTTGCACCAAGTGTTTCTGTCAGAAAAGCTAATTCATCCAAATGTTCATTGGTCTCTTGCTCTGTTTGATACTGTCGTATTATACTGACCAATACGGCAGTATTTTCCTTTGGAGCGGTTTCGTGAAGTTTTTGAAGTTTGCGGGAATATTTACTCATAGGGTATCTTTCTGAATTGAGAAATGATTTTTGGGCTAAAAAAGTTCTGATTTTGGAAATTAACCAAACCAAATTCCAATTCTTTTAAAATCTAAATCTAATAGTTATGGTAAAGTTCAACATAATTGAGCAGGATAGATTAGGATAGTCTATAGAGAGGTGGTTATTTTGCTAACAAAATTATATTGCAGAAATCTTAAGACGTATAATGGCTGAAATACTAAAAACTTTGCTTCCAGGTGTTTTGGAAATATTTCCAAGAAAATTTCAGGATCATAGAGGTTATTTTTTTGAATCATTTCGGGCCGATTGGCTCAGTGGTCAAGATGTAGAGAATAATTGGATCCAGGACAACCAAAGCTACTCACAAGCTGGTACGGTCAGAGGGCTTCACTTTCAAAGAGGGCAATTTGCACAGGCAAAATTGGTGCGCGTGATTCAGGGTAGTGTTCTTGATGTTGTGGTCGACTTGAGGAAGGGATCACCTACTTTCGGTAAATCTTTCTCAGTTGTGTTAGATACGGTCAAGGACAATTTGCTTTATGTCCCTGCAGGCTTTGCACATGGTTTTTCTGTGCTCGAGGATGCTATATTCGCCTACAAATGCTCTAATTACTATCACAAAGAAAGCGAGGGAGGAATCTTATGGAACGATCCCGAGTTGAACATAGATTGGAAAGTAGGTTCACCTACAATATCGGAGAAAGACGAGATATGGCCTACATTAAGTGAATTTAAAAGGACTGAAGGAGGATTATGATGGGATTGTTAGATTTTCTTAAACGAAGACCCGAGGAGATTGAGGTATTAGATCTTAGTTGGTTGGAAGTAGATATGCATTCGCATCTTATTCCGGGAATCGACGATGGCTCTAATTCTATGAAGGAATCGCTTCAACTGATCAAAAGACTTGCAGATTTTGGCCTTCGTAAGATCATCACTACCCCTCATATCATGTCGGAGTATTATAGAAATACGCCCGAAATCATCCATATGGGATTGGAAGATCTCCGAAAAGCGGTAAAAGCAGAAGGTATTTCCACCGAAATAGAAGCAGCGGCAGAATATTATATGGACGAGATTCTGTTGGAGAAAATCAAAGCCGGGGAAGATTTGCTGACTTTTGGTGATAATTATATTTTAGTCGAAACTGGCTTTATCAATAAGCCACAAATGTTGCTTGAAACTATTTTTCAACTGGAAATGGCCGGGTACAAGCCGATCTTGGCACATCCGGAGCGGTACCAATATCTCATTGCTGATAAAGGTCTACTGGAAGATCTGATCGATCGCAAAATTATTTTTCAAGTTAATCTTCTCTCGCTTACGGGTTTCTATTCTAAGGAAGTTAAAAATTTTAGCGAAATGCTAGTGGAACGTGATCTGGTTCGATTTTTTGGAACAGATTGTCACAACGCACGTTATCTGGATATGCTCGAAATGCTTCCTAAGTCAAAAGTCTACTCCAAAATCAAACAGGCGAAGTGGTTGAATACCTCCCTCTGACCAGAGCAACCTATGAAAATTTTGATTACAGGTATTACTGGATTATTTGGAAGCTATCTTGCTAAAGAATTTTCTGAACTTGGAGAGATTTATGGCTTAATTCGAGCTACTTCCTCCAAACGTCTTACTGAAAACTTCAATTTTCCGGTGATTTGGCGCCTTGGTGACCTTGCTGAGGTTGATTCCCTGGAGAAAGCACTTCAAGGAATTGACTTGGTGATTCATTCTGCTGGAATGGTTTCATTCGATTCCAGTGACGAACGGAAATTATATCAGGTTAATATCACCGGCACTGCCAATCTCGTAAATGCGATGCTGCTCACAGGAATTCAAAAGTTGATTTATGTTAGTTCAGTAGCAGCAATAGGTCGGAGTCAGGAGCTTTTCGTATTGGATGAAAATTTCAAATGGACAGAATCTCCCCTCAATACCGTCTATTCCAACTCCAAATACTATGGAGAATTGGAGGCTTGGCGTGGTGAGCAAGAGGGCTTGGATCTGCTGGTAGTGAACCCATCCGTACTTTTGGGAAAAATTTCCGATGATCGTAGCAGCACCGACATTTATCATTATGTCCTTGAAGAGAACAAGTATTACCCGTCGGGAAATATCAATTATATCGATGTCAGAGATGCTGCGAGTATTACTCGGTTGTTGTTTAACAGCTCATTATGGGGAGAGCGATTTATACTAAATGCTGAATCAGTTGCTTATCAAAAATTCTTTCAGCTCATGGCAGAAGCGTTTGATAAGAAATCACCCAGTAAATCAGTAAATCCAATTGCATTGAAAGTGGCCGTTTTCTTCAATCAAATTTTCCGAAAACTGGGATGGAGTAGAAGTCCTTTGAACAAAAAAACAGCGATGATTTCTCAGCAAAAAACATTTTTCAATAATAGTAAAGTCAATGATTTATTGAATTTTGAGTACCGAAGTTTAAAAGAGACATTTCGCTGGGCGAAGTAAACTTATTTTCAATTTATTCCGTTTTGAATTACTTGATTTTTCTTCTGGAAATATCTTTTGTAAAAAGATAGAAAATATAACAATCCTAGGTTTTGCCAGAAGAAATAATTTGGTAAATTAAATCAACCATAACGAATTCGAATGACCGGAGATCACGATCACGATTGGGAAAACGATAAAAAGCTGGTAGAGCGATTTGAAAATTCCCTAAAATCCAATCTTGACTTATATTTTGAAGAAGAAGAACTGGAGGATATTGTCCGGTTTTATTTTGATCAACAAAAATTTCTCAAGGCGCTTAGAGCCTCAGAATACTGTCTCGAAAAATTCCCCTTTTCTGTAGAAATCAAACTCCTAAAGGCTCAATGTCTCATCTTCAATGATGAGCTGGAAGAAGGCATGAGCATATTGGAGAATATCAATAATATCTCTCCTAATAATGAAGAGATTATTCTAGCCTTGGCCAATGCGCATATTCTTGAAGGAACTCACCAAGAAGGAATCGATTTGCTCGAAAATTTTCTGCCACTCGCAGAGGATAAAGCAGAAATATTCTATTCTCTGGGAAATCTGTATCGAATTCAAAGTAAAAACGACAAGGCAAGTTTTTATTTCAAAGAGGCTGTAAAGCTTCGTATTAATCATGAGGATGCACTTTTTCAGCTGGCGATGATCACTGAGGAGGAAGGTTCGTTTGATGAAATTCTGGATTTCTATCAAGAATTCATTGATCAGGATCCTTACAGTGCCGGTGCTTGGTACAATCTTGGGGTAGTATATAATCGGCTGGGAAGATTTGAGGATGCAATCAAAGCCTACGAATATGCCATCTTGATTGATGATGCTTTTGCTTCAGCCTACTTTAATCTCGGAAATGCGCTGATGAATACCGAGCAATTTGAGCTGGCGCTTGAAGCATATCAAAATACGATAAACTGTGAGGGTGTCAATGCGGAGAATTGTTGCTACATGGGAGCCGCATACGAGAAACTTGGAAAGCTCGATGAGGCCTTCAAGTACTTTAAAAAGTCAGCAAAGTTGGACGAGGAGTACGATGATGCCTGGTTCGGTTTAGGAATGTGTATGCTGAAAAAAGAAAAGTTTTTTGAAGCGATTCATTATTTCAAAAAGGCATTGAAGCTCACCAAAGAAAACGCAAATTATTGGGTGGGATTGGCAGATGCAGAATTTAATCTGGGAAATATGGAGGCGAGTTCTGAGGCCTATGAAGAAGCAATCAACTTGGAACCTGGGATCTTGGAGACTTATGTCAATCTTGCATTGATTTACTTTGAGCAAAATAGATTTGAGGAGGCGGTAGATGTCACATTGGAAGGTATTGAAGAGCTGCCTGAGTCCGCTGAATTGTATTTCAGAATGGTTGTGTACCAAATCAAAATGGGTAAATACAAAGAAGCGTTTTCATTTTTAGAAAATGGTCTAACTTTAGACTTTGAAAAACACATCATCTTGTACCAATTGATGCCAGAGTTGAAAAAGCAAAAAGCGATTTACAAGATTATTTCTCAGTACAGGGGAGAAACCCCCGAATCCTAAAAAAACCTAGCTAATGAATTATATTCTGAATAACATTCCAATTCGGACTGAAAAACCTCGAACTACAGGATTTACGATGGCCATGGATAAAGGCCTTTCGCTTCGCGGGACTGAAGATTTTGTAGAAAGTTGTTCCGATTTCGTGGATATCGTAAAATTGGGCTGGGCAACATCTTATGTCACTAAGAATCTGGATAAAAAAATTGCAATCTACAGAGAGGCTGGAATACCATTATATCTTGGAGGGACTCTTTTTGAAGCGTTTATTGTCCGAGATCAATTTGATGATTACCGGAAGTTGTTGGATAAATATGATTTAGGCTTTGCAGAAGTGTCTGATGGATCCATTACGTTGAATCACGAAAGAAAATGCGAATATATCACCGAGCTGGCTAAGCAAGTAACCGTACTATCGGAGGTGGGGTCCAAAGATGCCGCCAAAATTATCCCGCCTTACAAGTGGATCGAGCAGATGCAGAAAGAATTGGATGCCGGAGCATGGAAAGTAATTGGTGAAGCTAGAGAAGGTGGAAACGTAGGTTTGTTCAGAGATTCTGGTGAGGTGAGACAGGGACTGGTAGAGGAGATTCTAACCAAAATTCCGGAAGAGCGAATTATTTGGGAAGCACCTATCAAAAGTCAACAGGTTTGGTTTATCAAACTAATCGGTGCAAACGTTAATCTTGGAAACATTAGCCCTTCGGAAATTATTCCGTTGGAAACGATTCGATTGGGACTAAGAGGCGATACTTTTGATCACTTTTTGGGCGAAATCAAATTATAAGTATACATCTATCCTTAAAAGGCTGATCTGGAGGTTCCAATCGGCCTTTATTTTTGATCATGAATCGAATAAAAAAACACCTCCTCACTTATCTGAAGGGAATGGCCATGGGTGCTGCCGATATCGTACCTGGCGTATCTGGAGGCTCAATTGCTCTTATCACAGGTATTTATCAAAGATTGCTGGATAGCATTAATTCATTTCATCCAGTAAATCTTAGGTTGCTGCTCAAGTTTGAATTCAAAAAATTCTTTGTGGCGGTCAACGGTAGCTTTCTGTTGAGCTTGTTGCTTGGGATTTTGACTAGTATTTTTTCGCTATCCACATTGATTACATTTTTGATGAATGAGCATCCGATCCCACTTTGGTCATTTTTCTGTGGATTGATTATAATCAGTGCTTTTGTCATTCTTCGGGAGATCGAGCAATGGCATCTAGGGGTGATTGTAGCTTTGATTATCGGTACCATCGTGGCATATTTTATCACTGAACTTCCACCTACCAGTAGTCCTGAAGCACTTTGGTTTACGTTTGTTTCCGGGGCGATTGCGATCTGTGCGATGATTTTGCCAGGAATCAGCGGAAGTTTCATTTTGCTTATTTTGGGTAAATATGAGCCTATTTTGAAAGCTGTGTCTGATAAGAATTTTCTTACGCTTGCAGTTTTTGCATCTGGATGTGTAGTTGGAATTCTCGCTTTCAGTAGATTGATTTCATGGTTATTGCAGCGATATTATGCAACTACGATTGGTTTGCTGTCGGGATTTATGCTCGGATCAATGAATAAACTTTGGCCTTGGAAAATTGTCACTGCTTACCGTGAATCTTCCAGCGGAGAGCAAAAACCCTTCTTGACAGAAAATACTTGGCCAACACAGTATTTTGAACAGACCGGATTTGAGCCATTGCTTGGTATGGCTATTGGAGCATTTTTATTTGGAATTATTCTGGTGATCGGAATAGATCGTTTGGCGGATTATTTGAAAAAATCATGAGAAAATTTGGCTTGATTGGCTTTCCCTTAGGACATTCTTTTTCGAAGAAATACTTCACGGAGAAGTTTGGAAAAGAGGGTATTCAGGATTGTAGTTTTGAGCTTTATGAGATTCCTGATGTATTGCAGTTGCGAACTATTATCGCTGAAAATCCGAATCTGGAGGGGATTTGCGTGACGATTCCCTACAAAGAAAAGGTGATTGATTTAATGGATGAATTGGTGCCGGCCTGCGTAGCTATTGGTGCTATCAATTGCATCCAGATTAGAGATGGGAAATTGATTGGGAATAACACAGATTATATTGGATTTAAGAATTCGCTGGAGAACTGGCTAGGAACTGATCGTCCAAATGCAATCGTCCTCGGTACGGGCGGAGCTTCTAAAGCAGTTAAACAGGCGCTGAAAGCATTGGACATTAATTTTTTGGGTGTGTCCAGAAGCGTAAAACCTGATATGGTGACTTACCAGGATTTGAATATAAATCCCAATTTCTTAATGGAGCACAAGCTTATTATCAACACTACTCCTGTAGGCACTTATCCTGACACAAAAGCTATTCCGGAGATTCCAGTCGAGCAGTTGACAGCAAATCACAGGATCTATGATTTGGTCTACAATCCAACCGAAACTCAGCTTATGAAAGCTTGCTTGGCAAAAGGCGGAAAAGCGAAGAACGGTTATGAAATGCTGGTCCTGCAAGCAGAGGCCGCTTGGGAGATCTGGAATTCCTAACTTGACTCTTAATGAACAAAGCCATTCTTATCGTTCAATGCCTAGATCAAAAAGGAATCGTCGCTGCGGTTTCCAAGTTTCTATTTAGTTATAATGGGAATATACTCGAGGTGGATCAACATGTTGACGATGAAATGGGTATGTTTTTCATGCGAGCAGCGTGGGAGCTTGATTCCTTTCACATTCCCAAAGAGGAGATTAAAGCTCGATTTACCGCTGAAGTTGGGATCGAGTTTCAAATGAAGTTTAGCCTTTATTTTAATTTCCCAAAGCCTAGAATGGCGATTTTCGTCAGCAAACTTTCACATTGTTTATTTGATGTTTTAGGTAGGTATCACTCAGGACAATTGGAAGTTGATATCCCGTTGGTAGTCTCTAATCATATTGATTTGAAAGGAATCGTGGAGGCCTTTGGCATTCCTTTTTATTATATTCAAGTCACACCGTCTAGCAAAGAAGTGGCAGAGGCTACTCAGCTTCAATTGATGGAGTCGTATCAAATTGATTTCGTGGTTTTGGCTAGATACATGCAGATTATCTCACCGAGGTTTATTCATCTATTTCAAAATCGAATCATCAATATTCATCATTCATTTTTACCGGCTTTTGTAGGAGCAAAACCATATCACGCAGCGTATGATCGTGGGGTGAAGATTATAGGTGCGACCGCACATTATGTCACTGAAGAGTTGGACGCAGGCCCGATTATCGAGCAGGAAGTAGCCCGCGTGAGGCATCACAATTCCGTTGCTGAACTTGTACAAATCGGTCAGGATGTGGAAAAATTGGTGCTGTCCAAAGCTGTCAAATATCATCTGGATCGCAAAGTTCTTGCCTTCCGAAACAAGACTGTCATCTTTTATTAAGGAATTATGATCCGTGGAATGTCTTTTGGCAAGCGAGTCAGTAATTCATAATTTACCTGCTGAGTCGATTCTGAAAACGATGCCACCGTAATTTCTTTTCCGCGCTGCTTTCCAATAAGAATCACTTCATCACCTGGACTCACATTTTTTACTTTGGTGATATTTACGGCAATTGAATTCATCGTCACCGTGCCGACCACTTGGCAGTATTGGCCCTGAATCAATACTTGGCCTTGATTGCTCAGTAATCTGCTGAATCCATGTCCATACCCTACCGGCACAATTGCCAGCTTGATATTCGTCAGCGCCATATAGCTATTTCCGTATCCGACAAATTCTCCCATTTTCACTTCTTTAAGGCTCATCACGCTACTTTTCCAAGTGATCAATCGTTTCAGCGGATTTTTATTATTTTTTGTAAGGGATGGGAGCTTCGCAAAATAAGTTTCTTTGGTGGGCCAGAAGCCGTATCCGGCGATCCCGATTCGTACCATATCCATTATTGTTTCCGGAAAAATCAGTGCCGCAGCTGAGCAAGCAGTATGATATTTTTTGAAGGTTAAGCTTTTGTCCGTGAAGAAATCTTTAAACTCATGATATCTGACAATTTGGTTTTTGACACGTACATAATTACTCACACTTTCTGCTCCAGCATAGTGAGTACAAAGGCCTTCTAAAGAGATATCTGCCAGATTCCCCAATAGTATGTTGGCGACTTTTTCACGGTCTTTCCAGTCAAATCCTGTTCGGTGAAAGCCGGTCTCAACTTCTAAATGAATCTTGGCTGGTATCTGAATCGATTTTGAAACCGAAATAGCTTTTTCCAATCGCTGAAAATCAAAGACATAAAAGCTAATTCCTTTACGAATCAATTCTTCCATTTCTTCCAGATACAACATTCCCAAGATCATGATTTCAGAACCTTTCTTAATATGATTAAAAACCTCAAGAGCTTCATCCGAGCTGAAAGTAGTGAAGTGTCTGATTCTAGCTTTTTCGGCGATTTCCACCATTTGAGCGATACCGTGACCGTATGCATTTCCCTTGACGACTGCGGAGATCACCGGATGTGTACCGATCTCTGATCTGATATATTTAATATTTTGGCGGTAAGCTTTGGATTTGATTTCTAGCGAAGAGGTGGCAATCATTGATTATCTAATTTCATTTCAAAAAGTAAGTCGCTCCCTTACAGCATCCCAATTTTCTCTTACTTTTATTTAAAATCTCTGCCATGAAAATCAAATTCACTCCTGAAGACTCCAAAGATCGATGTCCGTGGTGCCTGGGCTTTGCCGAATATTTGGACTATCATGATACCGAGTGGGGAGTTCCTGTGTATGACGATAGGGTTCATTTCGAATTTCTAGTTTTGGAAAGTGCCCAGGCTGGGTTGAGTTGGTCTACCATTTTGAAAAAACGAGAAGGATATCGAAATGCTTTTGCTGATTTTGATTACGAAATTATAGCTGATTTTCCGGATAGCTACGTGCAGGAATTACTTCAGCAGCCGAGCATTATTCGGAATGTTTTGAAAATTCGTGGAGCAATAAACAATGCCCAACGATTTATGGAAATTCAAAATGAATTTGCTTCATTTTCGAATTACATCTGGGGCTTTGTGGGTGGAATACCAATCCAAAACATCTTCCAATCCTTGGAAGATATTCCTACCACCACTCTGGAGTCAAACAGACTAGCAAAAGATATGAAAAAGCGAGGTTTTAAATTTTTGGGCAGCACAACACTATACGCGCACATGCAGGCCACAGGACTGGTAAATGATCACTTAACCACCTGTTTTCGCTATGAAGAGGTGAGGCAATTATACGAAAGCAAAGAAAATCAACCAAACCAGGAATAGAATTGGTAATAAAACTGGAATTGAGAATCGGATGATGTAGCCAAAGAAGGATGGCATTTTGATCCCGCTTTGTTCTGCTATAGATTTCACCATGAAGTTTGGACCGTTTCCGATATAAGTCATCGCCCCGAAGAATACTGAAGCAATGGCAATGGCCATCAATTCAAACGAAGAGTCATGGTAGCCATCAGCGGCAAACATTCTAACCTCTTCAATATTGTTGATAGATGCACCCTTAGATGCCATTGCTGCTGCAAGGAAATTCAGATAAGTTGGTGCATTATCCAGAAATCCTGAAAGAACGCCTGTTCCCCAATATAAGGTATTGTGTGTGATCAAAGCTGCACCTTCAGGAGATTTGGCAAAAGTCCCAACTAGCTCGAGGGCTGGCATCATTGTGCCAAAGATGCCGATGAAGATGAATGCGACTTCTCTGATCGGTTCAAAATTAAATTCATTGCCCTTAATTGCACGTTGATCTGCAAATCGATAAGAAAGGTATGCAACTGAAAGCATGATTATTTCCCGAATGAATGAGAATTTCTGACCATCATACATAATGGCTGGTACTCCTTCAATCACATTTGGATCGAGAAATACTGAGCAGATGATGATGAATAGCCAGCCAAAATTTCTTACTCCGATTAAGGTGAACTTATTGGAATATTTAATTTCTTCAGGTTCGATTTCTTCCACAGATTTGCCAAATTTGCGATCAACGATGTAGAATACTATAGCTAATACAGTCAGAGTAAATATCCATGCTGGCCAGTTGTGTTCAAGTGTCCAGAAAAATGGAATGCCTTTCAAAAATCCAAGAAAGAGTGGAGGATCTCCGATAGGAGTCAAAGAACCACCTACATTACTCACCATAAATATGAAAAAGATAATGTGGTAGGCTTGGATATTTCCTTTATTAAGTCTGATAAATGGCCGAATCAATAGCATTGATGCGCCGGTGGTACCGATCAAATTTGAAATTAAAGCTCCTATCACTAGCAAAATTACATTGGCAAGAGGCGTTGATTTCTTGTCAATTTCGATCAGGATGCCTCCTGATGCAATATATAGCGATGCTAGAAGCGCAATAAACTGAACGTATTCTGCCATGGCATGGACAGGATTATGAACATTCTCCAAGACAAATAAATAGTAGGCCACTACCAAAACCGCAAAACCAACTGCAATTTTTGGATAGTTTTTATGCCAGAAATGCTCGTAGAATAACGGCCCCGTCGCTATCATCAACAAAAGCATTACAAAAGGTATAACCAGCCAAACTGGAGCTGCGTGTATATCGCTATGTTCTTCCGCAAACGCATCTTGGCCTTTAATGAGAATTTCATCTGCCCCATCGACCAATTCTTGGGCTGTTTCAACCTGGTGTTGTTGTGCTACAGCATAAGATACTTGCAAACCTCCAAAAAATGTTAATCCGAAGAAAAGGGTAAAACTAAATATAAAATTCTTCATTTATCTAATAGGTTCTGCTGGATAATTTTTCAAATTAACTAAACTGGATGGCTGGAGCGAAGTTTGAATCTGAGGCAATAAAATTCAGAATTTCTCTGAAATTCCGTAACTCCAATAACCTTCCCCGATGGAATTGATCAAAAATTAACTCCATCGGATGATTCTGCCACACTGAAATTACACGAGTTGTGCCAAAGCTATTTTAAAGGAGCTTTCAGCGAGTTTGGTTGTGTGAGGATTTTCTGCTCGAGTCTTTTCCAGTGCATTTTTGATCGTTTCGCTTACATCGTCAAAGATTGCTTGATCAGTCACCTCTGCCTGATCGCTCATCAAATATGCAAATACTCTTGCCATTCCGCAATTAGCTATAAAATCAGGAATCAGAGCAACACGATCATCAGTCCATACTCCTATCGGCCCAAAGAAAATCTCTTTATCTGCAAATGGAACATTAGCGCCGCAAGAAATTACTTCCAATCCCGCTGCTACCATACGCTCGCTTTGAGATTTTGTAATTAATCGAGAAGCTGCTGCCGGAATAAATATCTCACTTTTCAGATCCCAGATTTTATCATTGATTTCCTCAAATGGAATCAAGTCATCCGAAATCAATTTATTTCCAATTCTGTTGAGAAATAATTCCCTGATCTCATCCAGCGTATATCCTTCCTGATTGATCAAGCCTCCTTCGCGGTCAATTATTCCTACGATTTTGACGCCTTCTATTGCTAAAAAGCAAGCTGCTGCCGCTCCGACATTGCCCCAACCCTGGATTACAGCTCTCTTTCCTTTGAGCTCACCACCCCATAGATTGTAATAATGGCGCACTGCTTCGGCTACACCATAGCCAGTGATCATATCTGCTACGGTGTACTTCTTTATTCCGTTTGGAGTGAAGTTTGGATCTTCTAGTAATTTGGATACACCCTGACGGAGTTGCCCGATTTTTCTTATTTTTTGAGGCTCAGTTGCATGGAAGTGCCCATTGACAATTCCTTCTTGTGGGTGCCAAAGTCCAAAGGATTCGGTCACTGGGATCACTTCATGAATCTCATCCACATTCATATCCCCGCCTGTGCCATAGTAGCTTTTCAGCAATGGCATGACAGCCTTGTACCATCTTTCCAGCACACCGGCTTTTCTCGGATCATTGGGGTCAAAGTTGATTCCTGACTTGGCACCCCCGATTGCTGGACCTGACACAGTGAACTTCACTTCCATCGTCTTCGCCAAGGATTCTACTTCTCGCTTATCCAGCCCTTTTCGCATTCGAGTCCCGCCGCCGGCTGCGCCACCTCGTAAGGAATTGATAACTACCCAGCCCTCTGCTTCAGATTCGCTGTCGCTCCATTCAAAAACGATTTCTGGTTGCTTATTTTCAAACTTTTTTAATAATTCCTGCATGAATATTTGGGTTTTTCTTGGTATGCAAAAATAGAAAAATTAATACCGCTACCTACTTGAGGTAGTAGGATCGGTCAGCCAAAAATCATCCCACCCGAGGAGTCTTCGGTCGCTCCTGTGACGCTGCGTAGACAGTTCATATCGCCCCTAAGTCTTAAAACACCTAAGAAGCTAAAAATCAGAGCCTCCTTGAATTCAATCAATCGAGGAGTTTGTCCGGCGATATTAATCGAACCATGTAGCTGTTTTTCAAGAGATTGTACAAAAAATGTATGATAAGCTCCGCCACCGGTCAATAATACTTTTGGAATTGGTTGGTTGGAATAGTCTCGAATCACTCGCCCAATTTGTATCGCAAAGTGTGCAACTAATGTGGCCAAAATATTTTTTGGCGAAGCCTCAGAATCAGAAATCAAAGGCATAAAATCTTTTTCAAGATCTTCCCTCCCCAAAGATTTTACGGAATTTTTTTTATAAAAGGGAATTAAATTTAGCTTTTCCAGTAAGATTCGATCTATGGTGCCTTCACTTGCCCACTTCCCTTGGTCGTCATATTTGGCGCCCAAGAGTTTTGCCTGCTTATTGAGCAGGAGATTAAACGGACAGGTGTCGAACGCAATTCGGCTTCCATTCCATTCCATACTGATATTTGCGATTCCGCCTAGATTGATGCAAAAATTCATTTCAGGGAAAAGTAGCTTATCTCCAATCGGTACCAACGGAGCGCCTTGCCCTCCGAGCTGCACATCCAGCATTCTGAAATCATTGATTACCTTCATACCAGTAGATTGGTGGAGTGCCCAGCCATTTCCGATCTGCAGACTGAGTCCTTTGTTTGGCTGATGATAAACTGTGTGTCCGTGGCTACAAACTGCATCTGGTTGGCAATTGTATCTTTTGCAAAAAGCATTGACCATTTCTCCCATCCATCTGCCAAAACTTACATCCAACAGAGAGAGCTCCAGTGCAGATAAAATGTGGCTGTTCATCAGGTCTGACTCCAGCAAGAATGGAAATGTGACCGTTTCTGCCTCCAAGATTTGAAACTTCCAGGATTCACTTTTTTCAAATTCGCAAAGCGCCAAATCCAATCCATCGCCGGAGGTTCCTGACATCAATCCGATCACAGTATAGCGAGATGGGGTCATGGGTTAAATTTTGTTAAGTAGCTGTAGCCTCAAAGATAAATTAACACCGATAAAATCGCCTGCTTTTTTTAATACTTAATTTGCGAGACTAAATCATGTCTTGTGGCAAACCTAATCATTGATATTGGAAATACACGAATCAAAGCAGCGCTCTTTCAAGGAGCAGAACTGCTTTGGGAAAACGTATTTCAGGAGTTAGATAAGGCAAAGGCTAATTTTGCGGACCTTGATTTCAAGGATTGTCTAGTGAGCTCCGTAAAGTGGAGTCAGGATGAGCTAATTGAAGCATTTCCATTTGATTTTCTTTATTTGGATCATGAGTTGAAGCTGCCCATCCGAAACCAGTATGCTTCGCCGGATACTCTTGGTCTGGATCGTATCGCAGCTGCCGTAGGCGCTTGGTCCAAATCCGAAGATACGCCAACCTTGACTATCGATATGGGCAGTTGTATTACTTATGAGTTGGTTTCGCAGCAAGGGGAATATCTCGGTGGAGCTATCAGCCCGGGTCTTTGGATGCGTGCCAGAGCAATGAATCAATTTACTGCAAGGCTTCCTTTAGTGGATTTGGAGATATTCCCTTCCGAATTATATGGTATTACAACTGCTCAGTGTATGCAGATTGGAGTTTGGTCCGGTATCAGCCATGAGATAACAGGTCAAATCAATGCCTACCGACAAAAATTTCCACATTTAAAGGTTTTTGTTTGTGGAGGAGACTCACAATCTTTTGATTCATTAGTAAAAGACCACATATTTGTAGTCCCGAATTTGGTTCTTTATGGACTGAATGCTATTCTAAACCATAATGTTGAGTAAAATTAAATTACAATTGCTGGGTGTACTCTGCACCTTCTTCTTAATTAATGGTGTCCTTGCCCAGACCAGCTCTTCTACCTACAGTTCATTAGGTCTTGGAGAGTTCAACTACTCTGGAACAGCCACCAATCAGGGAATGGGAGGCCTGGGAATCAGTTACGGTACAGGTTGGGGTATCAATCAAGTCAATCCTGCTTTATCTACTCGAAATACCATTTTTAATTTTGAAGTTGCTATGAATTATAGTAGAATCAATGCAAATAATGGTGTTGAAACTTCAGAAGTAGATGGTGGTGGACTCTCATACCTGGCATTTTCACTTCCTGTGAAACCAGGCAAAGTTACCTTGGGACTTGGCCTAAATCAACTCAGCTCTGTCAACTATCGCTTACTCATTAATAGTCAAGTAAACAATGCTACTATCAATGCCAATAATTTTATTGAAGGAGATGGTGGAATCTCTGAAGCTTATATTAGCGCAGGGTTTTTAGTAGCCAAAAACCTAAGCTTGGGTATTCAGGGTTCTTACTTGTTTGGATCTACTATTCGTACAAATCAATTAACTTTAACAGACCTCGAAGGTGCTCCTGTAGGTATCCCATCCGAATATTATGAAAGATTAACAGTAACTGACGTAGCTTTCAAATTAGGGGCACATTACATGATTCCCATGGGTACAAAGAAAAGCTTACATTTAGGGGCGATCTATGAAAATCTCGGTAAGATCAATAGTAAAGCATTTGCCAAGTTAGCAGCTTTCGGTCAGGCAAACAGGCTCGATACAGATGGCGACTTGATTGCAAATGATGAGCCTGGAAGTGTTTATATACCAAATCGTTACGGTTTTGGAGTTACTTTCGAAAAGACCAATAAATATGCCATTGGGCTTGAAGGACAATTTCAGGATTTCAAGCAATATCGATCATTTCTTGATGATCCATCGCAACTCAAAGAAGCAATCAAAATAGGGCTTGGATTCCAGATCGTACCAGATTATTTATCGATTGATAACACGCTGAAGCGTACCACTTACCGGATTGGGTTGGAATTTCAGCAGACTCCCTATTACCTCAATCAGACTAATATCAATGATATTGGCATCAACTTTGGAGCTTCCCTACCACTGAATCAATTGTCCTTAATGAACTTTGCCATAAAGGTAGGACAGCGGGGAACGACCGATAATGGGCTTATTCAAGAAAACTATATAAACTTCACGTTAGGTTTTTCTTTGAATGATAATAGCTGGTTCTTCAAACGTGTATTTGACTAAAAATATTGACCATCAAGATCAATCCTGACAATTAAGTTTTGTCAAAAAGATTAATATCCCTAAACTTGGTTCTCGAATTAAAACGAACAAAAAGATGAAACTGAAAGCGACACTACTAGGCTTATCTGCATTACTTCTGACAGGTATGACTCAAGCTCAAGATGGCTGGAATTGGCCGGCTGACATTGCACAGGAAGGTAAAGCAAGAGAACTGAACGCAGCATACGTGGATTATATGAAATCCGAGCAGTTTGTTGCGGCCACTAAGCCCTTGAACTGGCTGTTGATGAATGTCCCTGAGCTAAACGAATCCATATATATCTATGGAGCAAATATCTATAAGGGAGCTGCTGAAGAAACAGCGGATGCCGCCAAAAAGCTTGTTTACCAAGATTCTGTAATTGCAATCTATCAAAAGAGAGGTGAGTTGTACGATACAGAATCAAACTGGATCGAAAACAAAGCTTATTACGGCTATCAGTATTATAAAAGTGATAAAGACAAATTGAGAGGTGCTATTATCGATTTTGAAAAAGCAATGGATTTGAATGGTACAATTAATTACCAAATGACGGCTGCTTATTTCGATTTGATTTATCGTAATTATGCATACAACAAGGCTTATACAGGCGAGGAAATCCTAGCAATTCACGATGATATTCAAGCCATGCTGGATGCAGAAGCTTTAAAAGGTACTGATGTGTCTTCTCAGAAAGGCACTCTGGAGCAATTGCTTGTTGCGATGGAATTGATTGATTGCGAATTTATCGAGAATACTATGGGTGCTAAATTGAAAGCTGATCCAACTAATGAGGTTTTGGCTAATCAGATATTCAATTACTCTGTGCAGTACAAGTGTTATTCTTCTGCCATTTTCTTGCAAGCATTGGAAATGAAGCATGCAAAAGAGCCAAGCTTCTCTACTTCTCAGGTCATCGCAATGCGATACATGCAAGAGGGTAACTCGGATAAGGCTGAAGGCATGTGGGAGCAAGCATTTACTTTGGGCGAAAATCCTACTCAAAAGTCAGATGCCAAAATGGAACTTGCCAAGATCTATGCAAAGCAAGGTAAAAAGTCTGCTGCAAGATCCGCTGGAAAAGAGGCCGCTGAATTGGATAACACAAAAACTACAGATGTCTATTCAATGATTGCTGTGCTATATATGAACTCAATCAACGACTGTAAAGGCGGGGAAAGCCGTGCGAAGGATTATTCTATCTATATCGCTGCCTACAATGCTTATCAAAGAGCAGGAGATTCACAAGGAATGTCAAGTGCAAGATCAAGATTCCCTTCCAGAGAAGAGTTATTTACCGAAGGACTTCAGGTGGGGTCAACTTTAAACACAGGATGCTGGATTGGTGAGTCCGTGACTTTGGCGACAAGGGATTAAATTTTACTATTTTATAATTAGAGGCAGCCTTAGCGGCTGCCTTTTTTGTTTTTATGTGTCTCCGTGAATCTGCAAGCAGCCAAATTTAAAACTGATTTGATCTATTAAATCCTCCTGAATCTCCTTTATAAGAGGAATTTAGATCTCATTTAAAATCAAGATTTCGTTTTGACCGGAACGTGCAGTTATTGGATACACATATTGTTTTTATCTAAATGAGGTTTTCAACACCTTTAAACTATGAAAGTTAATTTTAATGTTTGCGTGGGTCTCTTGTTTTTTTTATTACTTAATTCCTGTCGGGAAGATGTGGATAGCGCTTCGCTTCAAGTATATGATGGACCCGTCAATACTGCTATTAATATTCATTTGATAGAGAGTGACTCTGCGATCATCCGATCGGATATCAAAGCGCCCATGCAGTTGGAGTTTAAGAATGGAAACATTGAATTTCCTGAAGGAATTGAAATCCAGTTTTTTGAAAAAGATGGGAGTTTAGGGACTACCCTACGAGCGGATAAGGGATACTACCTCAAATCTGAAAATCTCTACAAGGGTGTGGGTGATGTACAAGTCAAAAATCTGATCAAGGATCAACAGCTTAAGACTGAAGAAATATTTTGGAGTCGAAACGATCAGAAAATTTATACTGATAAGTTTGTTACAGTGCAGGAGCAACAAACCATTTTCAATGGTACGGGATTAGAGGCGGATCAATCTTTTTCTACCTACAAGTTGAAAAACGTCCGCGACAGCAGAACGCTGCTACCTGGTGAAGGAATGTAAAAAGGAATTAAAATTCTTTGCGTTAATTTGCATTTCGATTGACAGTCCTAAATTCCAATTCATTGAAACTTGCTGACGCACTTATTCTTTCCCTTTCTTTAGCGCTCATTATCATTGGAGTACATCAGACCATGACTGCAGGAGTTGGTGCTTCCTACGCTATTTTTATGTTTGCAGTAGCTTTGTTGTTTTGGTTTCAATATCGCAAAATGAAGAAACCTACACCACCACCTTCGAATAAGAAGAAATCTAAATCTCCCAAAAAACGCTAAGAATGGAAGTTTCCTATTTAATATATGTGATCATCACCCTGATTTTTTCAGGATTTTTTTCAGGGATGGAGATTGCTTTTATCTCCTCTAATAAGCTTCAGATTGAGCTTCAGAATAAGCAAGGAGATTTCACAGGCAAACTACTTAGTGTATTTGTGCAGCGTCCGGGTCAGTTTATCGGCACCACCTTGATGGGGAATACCATATCCTTGGTACTATATGGTATTTTCATGGCTTATCTGATGGAAGATCCATTGAGGATGATCTTGCCTAATGCACTTAATAACGAAGGATTTATTCTTTTTTCGCAGACCATAGTTTCTACTATGATCGTCTTGATTACTGCGGAATTCCTTCCTAAAAGTATTTTTATGCTGAATCCAAACAGTATGTTATCCATATTTGCATTGCCTTTTTGGCTGGTTTATGTACTTATTTACCCGATAGTTTGGACTACTGTATGGTTGTCTCGATTCTTTATCACGAAGATTTTGAGATTGGAATACAGTGAAGACAAACCAGTATTTACTGTTACGGACTTGAATAGCTTTATCCAAAATCACCTTACCAAAGCCAAAGAGGAAGGTCATGTGGATATCGACTCGAAGATATTTGATAATGCAGTCGAATTCAAAACTGTGCGGGTGAGGGAATGCATGGTACCTCGGATAGATATCGTATCTGTAGAAGTAGACGATACCATGGAAGATCTCAAAACAGTGTTTGAAGAGAGCGGGCATTCTAAAGTGATCGTATACCGCGAAACAATCGACGATGTCATTGGCTATTGTCATCAATTGGAGCTCTTTAAAAAGCCCAAAACCATCGAAGAAATCTTAACCTCTATCATTATTGTGCCGGAATCTGCCCTTGCCAATGAGCTGTTGATTCAGTTTATTAAAGAGCGAAAAAGTTTGGCATTGGTTGTCGATGAGTTCGGTGGCACAAGTGGCATCGTCTCGATGGAAGATATTATTGAGGAAATTTTCGGTGAAATTGAAGACGAATATGACAGCGATGATCTAATGGAGCAAAAGATTTCTGATCAGGAATTTGTCTTGAGTGCTCGCCACGAAATCGATTATTTGAATGATAAATATGATTGGGAATTACCGATAGGAGACTTTGAGACCCTTTCTGGTTTGATTTTATCCTTAACGGAGAATCTTCCCAAGAAAGGAGAATCGATTACAATTGGGCCTTATACATTTACAATAATGACCAAGCAAGAGCATCGAATTGAAACCGTTAGACTCAAAATTAACTCATCAGGGATTTTTTAGATAAGGCTTTGATTCAGAATATATTTTGAATTTCGTTACTAATGCTATTATTTTGCGGTTCCTTAAAAAGCTCAGTAACAATAATGGCGTTAATTAAACAAATAAGACAGCGGACAGGTCTCGCAATCGGTGTGATCGCAGGCGGATTAATTTTATTCCTCCTAGGAGGAGATTTACTCAGTCCAAATTCCTCCCTTCTCAATTCCAGTCAAAACATCGTCGGCGAAATCGCAGGCGAGGAAATCACCTATGACGAGTACATCCAAAAGATAGAAGAAGTGAAAGTTGCTTACCAGCAGCGGACAGGTAGAGCTCCTTCTGAAGTGGAGATGTACACCGTTCGTGAGCAGGCTTGGCAGGCTATGATTGTTGAGCGGGTATTTCAAGAAGAATATGATAAACTTGGCTTGATCGTATCCGATGCCGAATTGGTAGATATGGTGCAAGGCAAAAATATTGTAGCCGAATTGCGTCAGCAGTTGGTCAATCCGGAAACAGGAGAGTTGGACAAGAGCCAGCTGATTACTTTTCTCCAGTCGCTAGAGACAGCAGATCCTGCACAGCAGGCATTTTGGGCTCAGCAGGAGCAACTTTTTAGTGCCTCCAGATTAAGAATCAAATACGACAATTTGCTTGGAACATCTGAGTTCACTACACAGGCAGAGGCGAAGATGGAGTATAAAGCAGCAAATACTATTGCAGATGCCTCGATCCTGTATGTACCGTATTACGCAATAGCTGATACAGAGGTCAATGTAGAAGAGAGCGAAATGAAAGCATATCTCACTAAGCATAAAGCAAAGTTCAAAACGGGAAATACAGCATCACTTGAGTATGTAAGTTTCAGTATTCTCCCAAGTGGGCAGGATTCGGCGGAAGTAATTAACGAAATCACACAGCTCACAGAGGAGTTGAAATCAATCACAAATGATTCGACTTTTGCCAGCAGAAACTCAGAGAACCCAACTGCATTTTATACTTTCAAGCCAGGTGAGGAGCTACCTGTAGGCTTGACCTCGAATGCAGGAGCTGATTTGGAAGCAGGGGTAGTTTATGGACCTTTTGTGACTCCTAATAGTTCTTACGTTTCGTATAAGATTTCTGAGAAATATGAGGGAACTCCAAGGATGAGAGCTTCTCATATTCTATTCAGTATAGAAGGCATGGACGAAACATCCAAGGCAGCTGTGAGAGCACAAGCAGAGGAGGTATTCGATCAGGTAAAGAATAGCGGCAACTTTGTGGAGGCAGCTCGACAATACGGTCAGGATGGCACTGCACAGAATGGGGGTGATCTAGGCTGGTTTGCGAAAAATGACTTCGTAGAGCCATTCGCAAACGCTGTATACGCAGCAAAGAGCTCAGGTCTTCTTTCAGATTTGGTAGAGACTGAATATGGATATCACATCATAAATGTGACTGAAATGTCCAAATCTGAATACACTAAAGTGGCAACCTTAGAATTAGAACTTGTGGCAAGCGATGCCACTCGAAATGAAGCGTTCAGAAATGCGGACTCTTTCGCAGCCAGCTCCGGAAATAGAGGTCAGTTTACTGAAAATGCTCAAAAAGATAATTATAGAATCTTGCAGGCAAATAGCCTTGATGCAAATACAAGAAATATAAATAACCTTACAAACGCCCGTGAAATCATCCGCTGGGCATTCTCTGATGCTTCAGAAGATGAGGTTTCCTCCGTATTTGAACTGGACAATGCATATTTAGTAACTACTTTGGTCAGCAAAAAAGAAGAGGGCGATGCCGCTCTTGCAGATGTAAAAGAGCAGGTAGAAACGCAAGTAAGAAATGAGAAGAAAGCGGAGATGATTCAGGCTAAGCTTAAAGGCATGAATACGATGGATGCGATGAAGGGTGTTTACCCGGACGCAGCCTCCGTGAATGAGATCCCTGATTTAAAATTGAGCACATCTGTTATTCCTGGTGTAGGTTTTGCGCCCAAAGCAATAGGTGCAATTTTTGGAATCAAACAAGGACAGATAACTTTACCAATTAGGGAAGATATAGGAGTGATTGTAGCCAAACTCAATACCTTGACACCTGCGGCTGAGATTGGCGATTACTCTGGTTTTCAAGGGCAATTAACTCAAAGTGCCTCACAGCGTACATCTTACCAAGTGATGATGGCTTTGCAGGATTTGGCAAATGTGAAAGACTACCGATACAAATTCTTTTAAATAAGAAACTGTTAATTTGAACCCATGCCCATCAGCATGGGTTCTTTAATTATAGTCAATGAGCCATTGAGTCAGATGAAAAAAGAATTTAATGTAGATTCCTTTAGGGAAAAACTGGAGGCTAGTGGATCATTCCCGATGCTTTACATGTTCAAATTTATAGTCCCTAACGGTAAGGAGAAAGAAATAGCAGCATTTTTCCCAAAAAATGAGATGGAAGTCAAAGCTAGTTCTGGCGGTAAATACGTCAGCACAACCATCCAATCGATGATGGATTCTCCAGATCATATTATTGAGATCTATAAAAAGGCAGCTGTAATCAATGGATTAATTTCACTTTAACCCCCTAAAATCATGTGGAAAGAAGAAGATAACAAACTCAAAAAGACATTCAAATTCGGTGATTTCCAAGAAGCATTTGCATTCATGACCCGAGTGGCTTTTTTGGCCGAGGCGCATCAGCATCACCCCAACTGGAGCAATGTGTATAATACCGTAGAGATCGAGCTGACTACGCATGACTCCGGCAATAAGGTGACCGCAAAGGATCATGAACTGGCCAAATCAATAGATGGCATCAGTTAATGAGCGAGCATACGGTTAATCTTTTTTTGGTACCCACTCCGATTGGCAATCTGAAAGACATCACGCTTCGAGCCATAGAAGTGCTAAAGAGTGCGGATGTCATCCTTGCTGAGGATACTCGGACAAGTGGGAGTTTGCTCAAGCATCTGGAAATCTCCAGGCCACTACAGAGTTACCATATTTTCAATGAACACAAGACCGTACAGCGATTGGTAGATCGAATGAAATCCGGGGAGGTCTTCGCATTGATTAGCGACGCGGGTACTCCTTCGATATCCGATCCTGGATTTTTGCTTGTCAGAGAAGTACTCGCTGCCGGATTGGACGTGCAGTGCCTGCCAGGTGCCACAGCCTTGATACCCGCATTGATCAATAGTGGATTGCCCAACGATCGTTTTGTATTCGAGGGCTTTTTACCTCATAAAAAAGGTAGAAAAACACGGATAAAGGGGCTGGTTGAAGAGGTCAGAACCATGGTCTTTTATGAATCTCCCCACCGATTGATGAAAACTTTAGAGCAATTGTCTGAAGCTTTCGGATCTGAGCGCCAAGCTTGTGTATCCCGAGAATTAACCAAATTATTCGAAGAAAATGCCAGAGGAACATTGGCAGAATTGATTCAATATTACCAAACGAATCCTCTGAAAGGAGAAATAGTCCTAACAGTAGCCGGAAAAAATCCCAAAGCCTAATACCATGATCAACCCCTCAAAATTGTCTCAACTTCTCGAAGAGGTGCAGGATATTGCTAAGGAAGCAGGAGCATTTATCCGAAAGGAGCGTCAGCATTTTTCTATGGAAAAAGTCGAGCACAAAGGCTTGAACGATTTGGTTTCTTACGTAGACAAGGAGGCTGAAAAAATGATTGTTGCTAAATTGAGCAAGATTATGCCAGAGGCAGGATTTATTACTGAGGAGGGTACTACTGCCAAAGAAGCAGCGGATTTGACATGGGTAATCGATCCACTGGACGGTACGACTAATTTCATACATGGGCTTCCGGTATTTGCAGTCAGTATTGCCCTGATGGAGGAGGATGAGGTCGTCCTTGGAGTGGTGTATGAAATCAATCGTCACGAATGTTTTTATGCCATGAAAGGGGGAGGTGCATTCTGCAATGATACCAGAATCTACGTTAGCAAAGCAAAAACTCTGTCAGAATCTCTAATTGCAACAGGATTTCCCTACTACAATTTTGAGTTGATTGACAAATATATGAATGCACTCAAGGAATTGATGCAATGTACTCACGGTCTTCGACGATTGGGAAGTGCTGCCGTTGATCTCTGCTATGTAGCTTCGGGGCGATCCGAAGGATACTTTGAATATAACCTCAACTCTTATGATGTAGCAGCTGGTGCATTGATTGTCGAGGAAGCTGGTGGCACCGTAACAGATTTCAAACAAGGAAGAGATTTCATTTTTGGCCGTCAGATTGTATCTACAAATGGGTTGATTCACCAAGAATTTTTAAACAAGGTCGAAGCGATCCTAAACTAACTTTAATTTATCAGGTAGTACCAAATGATAACAGTAACGATGGAAATAGGAATCCCCAGTCCTGAGAGAAGCGCAGCGAGTTTTGGCCTCAAACCATATTTAATGGCTACCAATGAGCCTGTGATCATAGGAGCCATTCCGCTTTCTAATACGGTGGCCTGAAGGGTGAGGTCATCCATTGACGGGAAGTTGCGGTAGATCACCCAAACCAGCCCAGGAGCAAGAATCAGTCGATAGCTCATTGCAAGCCAAAAATGATGGGAGCGAAGGGATTCGAAATCAATTGAAAATCGTATTCCAATTGCAAAAATCGAAACGGGGACCATCGTTTTGGCGATAATTGACGCCAAAGGGATAATAGGTTCTGGAGTCTCCCATCCCAAAAAACTCATCGCTAACGTGACTAGTAAGAAAAGGAAAGGAGGAAAAGAAAGAATTTTCAAAGGGATCTTGCGTAAGTCGCTTTCCTGATCAGAATATAGCGAAGCCACTACAATAGCCACAGAAGAGACTAACAAAAAGGATCCTCCCTGATCGATCAATAGCGCTATGGGTAAACCTTCCTTACCCAGCAGACCTTCGATTACTGGAAACCCTAAAAAGGAGGTATTTGCAAGGCCTGATACTACTACTAGACATCCTGTGGTCGCTGCATCCCATTTGAGTAACTTTCCCAAGGTCCCAAACACAATCCATGATCCGAGAAACGTGAACCAAGCAGCAGAAATCGGGAGGAGTAAATTCCAGCCTGGTTTAATATTTGGGATATACAGGAAGGCTAAAGCAGGCAATACGAAATTGAATAGGTAGAAATTAACCCACTTGCTCACCTCCTCTTTTGGGAAATTGGGTTTTTTTTGGAGAAATATACCCAGAAATAGAAATAGTACTGCTTCAAGTGCGCTAATCATGGTGAAGGTTATGTGCCGAAAGATTTTTTAACATAAAAATAAAATGAATCAATTGTATACCTTTGATAATCAATCTATTTCTAGAAGACTAATCTATATTTATGACAAAACTTATACCTATAATTATTAGCGGGAAGAAATGGGTTCAATTGTCCCAACTTTCTCAGGATCAAGCAAGGTTGATCAGATCGTGGCTCCCGGTGGATAGCTTGCACAAAGTCCTTTTTCAAGGAATTAAATTGACAGAGTGTTTGGATTTCGATATTTATGAATACTGGTTCAATTCCCATCAAGTGTCTAGACAGAAACAGGCTTATCTGGATTTTTAATCCAAGCCAAAGCTTTTTCGCTTTTCATCGAAATATTTTTCAAGTTCTGGATAGAAACTACTTTCCGCTACTGGGACTCCGTCTAAAATCAACTCCATTCTACCCTCCATTTGATCTGTATTCACTTGGATACCTTCGATTAGGTAAATCAAATCCTCCAATGTGAGCTCCACATCGACCGATGAAGGATAGAGTAAATATTCATTTCCATAGAAATCAACTGCCTCAAATTGAATTTTCCGATCTATCGAGTGCGCATAGACGCTCAATTGCTCACCCCATTTACTCTCGGGATAGCTCAGCTTTACCAGTAAAATCGAGGTAATCTCGGAACTAAAGTAGCTTTCAGGGCGGAATTTGAAATCGATCATCTTTCAAAAATAAGAATTCCTTTTCATTCCAATTGGTATCTGCTTTAAGGATTGGATAATCGAGAGTTTCGGGCTACTTTTGAGCCTGTTTAACTTTAATTATTGTATCAAAAAACCTTTCGAAAAAATTGCGTTCAAACTATTGATTATGAAAAGAGATACACTTGTTTTTGACCTTATTGATAAAGAAGAAGATCGACAAAAAAGAGGAATTGAGCTAATAGCTTCAGAAAATTTTACCAGTAAGCAAGTGATGGAGGCTGCTGGAAGCGTGCTTACAAATAAATATGCAGAGGGCCTGCCAGGTAAGCGATATTACGGGGGCTGCGAAGTCGTTGATGAAATAGAGCAATTGGCGATTGACCGAGCGAAAAAACTTTTCGGAGCCACTTGGGCCAATGTTCAGCCCCATTCAGGAGCCCAGGCGAACGCAGCGGTTTTCTTGGCTTGTCTGAATACTGGCGATCCAATTTTGGGTTTTGATCTGTCTCATGGAGGGCATTTGACTCACGGTTCCTTGGTTAATTTCTCAGGAAAATTGTATGATCCTCATTTCTATGGAGTTGAAGAGGCTACTGGTCGTATTGATTACGACAAAGTGGAAGCTAAGGCACTTGAGGTGAATCCTAAAATGATCATATGCGGTGCTTCGGCTTATTCCAGAGACTGGGATTACGAAAGATTAAGAGACATTGCAAATCAAGTTGATGCAATATTATTAGCCGATATCTCTCATCCCTCTGGCCTGATCGCTCGAGGCCTGTTAAATGATCCATTGGAATTTTGCCACATCGTCACCACGACCACTCATAAGACTTTGCGTGGGCCTAGAGGTGGTTTGATCATGATGCGTGATGATTTTGATAATCCATGGGGAATAACTAATCCAAAGGGTGAAGTTCGTAAGATGACTGCACTTCTTGATATGGGAGTTTTTCCGGGGACTCAAGGTGGCCCTTTAGAGCATATTATAGCAGCAAAAGCGATTGCTTTCGAAGAGTGCCTATCAGATGAATACATGGAATATATCCTCCAGGTAAAATTGAATGCATCCGTAATGGCAGATGAGTTCGTAAGTAAGGATTATAAACTTATTTCAGGCGGAACGGACAATCACTCGATGCTGATAGATCTTCGGAATAAGAACCTAACTGGAAAAATCGCAGAAGAGACACTTGGTAAAGTGGATATCACTATCAATAAGAACATGGTTCCTTTTGACACCAAATCTCCTTTTGTCACTTCAGGAATGCGCATTGGTACGCCTGCAATCACAACAAGAGGATTGAAAGAAGCAGATATGAAAAAGATTGTTTCCTTGATTGATCGAACATTGATGAATCATGATAACGATGCCGAATTGGCAAAAATCAAAAGTGAGGTAAACTCATGGATGGTTCAATTTCCACTATACTAAGAAGCTTATACACCCGTGGCTCTAGATCAATACCGAGAAGAGGAAGAAGAGGGAGGTATGTCCTTTCTGGATCATTTGGAAGCACTGCGATGGCATTTGTTTCGATCCGTTTCAGCCATCCTTATTTTCACTGTCATAGCGTTTATCGCAAAAAGTTTTGTTTTCGGAATCGTGATTCTAGGTCCATCAAAAGTGGATTTTATTACTTATCGATGGCTCTGCGACCTTAGCGACTACTTTGGGATTCCAGCACTTTGCATTGAAGAATTACCCTTCACGATTCAAAGTAGGCAGATGACCGGCCAGTTTTCCATGCACGTGACTTCGAGTATGGTGGTTGGTTTTATTGTGTCATTTCCTTATGTATTTTGGGAGGTTTGGCGATTTATCAGTCCGGGGCTTTATGATCAGGAGAAAAATGCCGCCAGAGGAGCAGTATTTTTTGTAAGTATGCTATTCTTTTTGGGAGCTGCTTTCGGTTATTTCATCCTGTCCCCGCTTTCGATTAATTTCTTGTCCAATTATCAATTGGATCCGAGCATTCTCAATGAGTTCGATGTATCATCCTATGTCAGTACACTGACGATGCTTGTATTGGCTTCGGCAATTATGTTCCAATTGCCAGTAGTTGTTTACTTCTTAGCTATGTCTGGTTTGGTGACCTCTGGCATGTTAAAGTCGTATCGAAGACATTCAATAGTGGTTATTTTGGTTCTAGCGGCGATCATCACTCCTCCGGACGTGATCAGTCAGATTTTGATTGCAATGCCGATTTTAGTTCTTTATGAGGCTGGAATTCAAATTGCTATTCGCTTAGAAAAGAAAAGAGCGTTGAAAGCTGCTCAAGATGATATTGAAGACGCATTATAAAATCTAGAAAACTAAAATCATGTCGAAAAAAGTAGCCATAGGTGGTGATCATGCAGGATTTGAATATAAAGCAAAATTGATATCCAAGCTGGAGTCTTTGGGTTATCAGGTGAAGGACTTCGGTCCTTTCTCTGAAGCTTCAGTAGATTATCCTGATTATGTGCATCCGTTAAGTATGGCAATAGAATCTCGTGAGTATGAATTGGGAATAGTGATCTGTGGTAGTGGAAATGGCGTAGCAATCACTGCCAATAAGCACCAGGGAATTAGAGCAGCACTTTGTTGGAATGAACAGCTGGCAGCATTGGCTCGCCAGCATAATGATGCAAATGTCATAGCGCTACCTGCTCGATTCGTTTCCTATGAATTGGCAGAAAAGCTCGCTGAGATCTTTTTAACTACAGATTTCGAAGGAGGAAGGCACCAAAATCGAGTCAGTAAGATTGCTTGTCCCTAACACAATAGACCAACTAAAATTCCAAACCTAATTTTGAGCTGGGAAAATAGCTCTTTGGTTATTTTCTCAGCTCAAAAACTCCAGGTTTCGTTACTTTATACTCCTTTTGTAGCGAAGGGAATTGCTCTAATAAAGCTTTGAAATCTCCATTTGGGTCCAATACCTGTTTTGCTTTTTGTGTTTGAAGCAGTTGGTATATTCTTGCTTTCTCGGCTAGGCCGCGGTCCTTCTCTAAGTAGATCTTGCTTAATTCATAGTTTAGGAAAGGCCCACCCAGTGAGGATTTTTGAAAAGGAGTCATGTTATTTCCCATAATCATAAGTGAGGAATCATAGGTCTCTTCAGTTTCTTGAATCAAATAGATGGAGTTACTATGGTTTTGCCAATACCACAAACAAGTCGAGGGTAAGCCAAAGATTAACAAGTAAAAACAAAGATTTGCAAAAATACCTTTTCTGAACTTGATGAAAAACTGAGTAATCAAATAGGTCAATGCCGGAATAAAAATCACCAATTGGTAACCTGCTTGCCTATTTATCAAAAAGAATTCAAAGGCAGAAAAAACCAGCCAGAGTACAACTAGCTTTCTTTGCTTTTGCTGATTCATAGTTGAAGCCCTCAATAGCGTAGTGATAAGGTAGCCGATTAATGCAAGCAAAACTGGGAAAGTACCTAGTATGATCCAGTCAAAAATGCTTTGGAAATTTGTCTTTGTAGTAAGGAATGAAAGTGGCCAAATCTCTATCGCTTCAATGAGGCCTTCGTTCCAAAAATAATATACTGCAATTAATATTAAAGGGAGAAAATACCCTACCAGCGAAAGCATCAATTGGCGAAATGAAAATCCACTGATAGCAATGCCAGTGAAAATCAAATAGGGCAAGAAAATCATGTAATTGGGCTGAAATCCCGTAGCGATTCCTGCATATAGTCCTATGAGTAAGGTTGATTCAGAGGTTTCTTTTTGTAATACGGTTTGAGAAAAAAGCTGCCCAAGCGCTAAGATCAGAAAGCTGCTTCCAAGTAAAGTCGGACTCAAGCTCAACATATCGAATGAGAAATGAAACAGCGCGGCCATGATGATAGCAGGCAGATACGTATTCTCTTCGAAGGCTCTAAATTTGATTAGGATGGAATTCCAATATAAAATTTGAAATAAAATCAACAATCGACCGATTAACTCATAAGCGAGATGACTTCTGCCAAACAGGATATTTACTATTGTGAAAAATGCTGCAGCTAATGGACCTGTATCGTCTATGATGTCCTTGTAAAGTAAAAGCCCATCTCCTACTCGCTCTCCGAGCAAAACCCAAGTCAGCTGAGTGCTCGTATAAGGAAATGGGAAAAGTAAAAGGTAAACCAAACTCAAAATCAGAAGGTAAATTCCGATTCCGATTAGTCTGAAGGGGTCATTGACTCTAAAGAAACTTAACAAAGTAAATTGATAAAAGTGAGGTGTTGGTTTTGCCCGAAATTAATTCATGCCGAACTATTTCGCTAAATTTGTAGCATAAATACTTAAAATGGAAAGTAAAAGACAACAAAAACACTCAAAATTACTCCAAAAGGAGCTTGGAGACATTTTTCAAAAAGAAGCAACGCACCTCATAGGGCGGGCGATGGTGACTATTACCCGAGTGATGGTCAGTCCCGATTTGGGTTTCGCCAAAGTGTACCTCAGTATCTTAATTACAGATCCTAAGGCAACATACGAGTTAATTAACGAACATAAAAAGGAAGTTCGTCATACCCTAGCCAAGCGAATTGGCAAGTCAGTTAGGATTATTCCAGAAATCGCTTTTTTCCTGGATGACTCAGCTTCCTATGCACAGCATATGGACAAGGTGATTTCGGATCTGAATATTCCTCCGGCTCCAGCGGAAGAGGAAGAAGAGGAAGAATAAAATCAGAATCCTTTGAATCTTAGCTTTTTTATCGCCTCAAGATACTTTCGCAGCAAAAAGAAGCGAAACTTCATCACCATCCTTTCGATCATATCCATTATTGGTGTAGCGGTCGGAACGATGGCTTTGGTGATAGTAATGTCTGTTTTCAATGGCTTGGAGGATCTGATTCGGGGGCTTTTTGCGAGTTTTGATGCGGAGCTTAAAATTGAGGCTGCTCAGGGCAAAAGCTTTCTCACCAACGAAGAGTGGCTTCAAAGTATTCGAGATTTGGACGGAGTGGCAATTTTGACTGAAGTGATTGAGGACAATGCTTTGCTTGATTACAATGGAAATCAGATGATTGGTCGTATCAAGGGGGTTTCAGAGAATTTTTTGGAGCAAGGAAGGTTTTCCAAAGGCTATTTTTGGGGTGATACGACCTTGGGAACTGAGATTCGACCAGCGGCGATTTTAGGAAGAGGTGTTGGGTTTTTCTTATCGGTGAACTTGGATAATATTAATGTGCCGCTAAAAGTTTTTTACCCAAAAGCTCCTAGAAGTGCTGCCACGATTGATCCAACGCAATTATATTCCTCAGCAATCCTTGAGCCAGTTGCCTATTTCAGCGTGGAGCGACAATTTGATGATCAATACATCATAGTTCCTCTTTCATTTACAAGAGACCTCCTGAATTACGGAGATAAGAGGACTTCTCTTGAGATCAAAGTGTCGGAGGGGTTTTCCATCGGCCAAGTTCAAAGTCAACTCAAAGCACTTCTAGGTCCTGATTTTTTGGTGAAAAACACGGATGAGCAGCATGCAGGAATCTTGCGTACAGTTCAGTTGGAAAAATTCTTTGTATTTCTCACCCTGACCTTTATTTTGGCTATTGCCTCATTTAATATTTTCTTCTCCCTTAGTATGCTGGCTATTGAGAAGAAGAAGGATATCGCCGTGTTGAAAGCCATGGGAGCATCTGTGCAATTGATCCGAAAGATCTTTTTGAAACAGGGCGCTTTGATTGCCTTCTCAGGGGCGATTATTGGATTGGTTTTGGGATATGCGGTGTGTTGGATTCAGCAGACTTTTGGTCTGGTATCGCTTGGGATTTCCTCAGCAGTCGTAGATTCCTACCCGGTGGAGATTGTTTTATCTGATTTTGTGTGGATCAGTTCGGCTGTGATTACGATTACATTGGTGGCTTCTTGGCGACCTGCATTTATTGCTTCGCAAGTTGATACGACTCTTGAACTTTGATTTGAGGTAGAAAAGCTAGCATAAGATCTGGGATTAATTTCCGCAGACTTTTTTCCAAACTTCCTCAGCTTGAATCATTCCCATTTCTCCGGCTTTCTGAAGTTCGGTGCAGGCTTCATTCATGCGCTTCAAGCGCTGAAGTGTGATGCCACGGTGGTAATATCCTATCGAGTTCTTAGGATCTCGAGCTACCGTCAGCGTGAAGTCGGCGAGGGCTTCCTTGAGTTTGCCGCTGCTGTACCTAGCTTGACCGCGAGCTAAGTAATAATCTGCATTTTCCTTCTCGAAGGAAAGGGCTATCGAATAATCACTTTCGGCTTGGCGCCACATTTTTTTCGCAGCAAAGATTTTTCCCCTGTAAAAATAAGACTCTGTGTCTACTGAATCCAATTGAATAGCCATCCCAAAATCCTCGATTGCTCCTGTTGAGTCACCATGATACATTCGATAAAACCCGCGTTGCTTATAAGTCTGTGAACCCGCTGCTCCATCTGCAATCACCTCATCCAGTAGTGAAATCAAGCTTTCGTCGCCTCCTGTTTTCACTTGAGCTAAGCCTTGCTTTGCAGGTAGATGATTTGGGTCCAGTGCCAATGCCTCTTCAAATTGAGAGATCGCAAACATGTTATCTCCAAATCTGGCAAATGACCTGCCTTTTTCAGCGTAATAGTCAGGATTTGTATCATCAAATTCAATTGCGGAATCAAAGTACTCGATAGCCTGATCATATTCACCCATTTCAAAGCTACATAAGCCAAGATGATAATAAGCTTCCGCGGGGTTTCCGGACTGGGCGGTGGTTACTTGTGACACGCCTTTATCTCCGGCACCTTGTCTGTAGATAATCCGGGTAGTGGCACCTGCTGGGGTATATAGAAATCCCTCAAAATCTTCGATGGCTGATTGGTATTGTTTGAGCTGGTAGCGAATTCTTCCTCTTGCAAAATAGGCTTCCGCATTTGTAGGATCTATTGTAAGCAAAATGGAGAGATCGGTCAAAGCCTCCTCATAATTTTCAATTCGTTCCAAGGCTTGACCCCTAAGCCAGTACGCATCTGTATCTCGTGGGTAATTTTCGATCCACGTATCAAATAGTGAAATGGCCTTTATCCATTCCTGATTATCGAAAGCAGTGTATCCTTTCAAGAATATCTCACCTTTTTGCTCGGAGCTTTCTTGAGCTGAGGTGTAATTTGAAAGAATAAGCAATAAACCAAGCGCAACTAATCGAACCATAAATTAAGCTTCTTTTTTACCAAAGTTAAAGTTAGAAAGTCCACGATTAATTACGGTGTAAAGTGTTCCTAAAATTCCCAAACTTCCTGTTGCATAAGCATAAGCTTCATTGAAAAAGTTTTTGTCAAAAATTCCGATCAAAGCAAAGCAAATCAGAACAAAACTGATCGCAGAAACTTGGATCGTGGCCGCATTCCCGTTTATTTTTTCATACACCTGAAAGCTTTTGATTTCGTCTTCGGTAGAGTTGTCAAGAATGTATTTCCTAAAAACTGCACTGAATAGCTCCCAATCCTTCCAGCTACCTTTCACTTCAGATGAATTTTTGACAGGGACAATAATCCCTTTTTGTGCCAGCTCGATAAGTACATCCTTCCTTGCGATGTTGAAAAAACCTTCATTGGCGAAAGAATAGCAAGCTATTTTTTCATCAAAATTCAACTCTGTCCAAAGATTGTAGAGGTAAGCTTTTCTGGATCGCTGCTTGCTCATCAGATCATTGTAATCTTCCGGACTGCTGATGTCTCTTTCAGCGTGAGTTTCTTTCGAATTGGATCTCAGCGGTAGGAGTATAAAATGGAAATCTGAGAAAAATTCCGAGAATCTCATTCTATCTTTTGGTTCCTTGATCAGGTTGGCACTGTCCCTCCATGATTTTCCGGAGCTGACGATAATTTTCAGACCTTCTTCACATTGGGTTTGGAGAAAAAATATCGTATTAATGATCTCCATTGGATTATCTAAACAATGGAAATTTTTGATGTGAATATGGGAAACTATCGAATCGATTTGGAACGTCTCAAGATCCTCCAGACCTCGGAGCAAGTCAAATTCAAGACGATGTTCAGGGGAAATATCATCCATTCTAAATTTTTCTGAAATGGCCATATCAATATTTTTAGAATTAGTAGAAGAGAGGAAAAGAAGTTTTTGATCAAGTTTAATTTCATTCTTACCCTCCCAATCTCCTTCAAGCTCAAAGAATATTTTGGTCTGAATCCAATGGATCAACATTCCGAGGATGACCAAAAAAATTAAAATATAAAATATGTAACTGAAGGACAAATCCTCTTTCTGACCTGCCAATTGGCTTTGCAGTTGCTCATGATTGGGAGTAATAAAATCAATAATACGCTGATCAAAAGGATCGCTGAGCGCAAACATTATCGATCTTCTAGTGCTTTCGTAGGTTGCAAAGGAATTTATTTTCTCAACGCCTATGTTGCCGTCATTTTCCTCTTTGTCCCAAATTCGCTTCTCAAATCCGTATGTTTTGGAGTGAATTATATAGCCTGGTAAAAATCCAATTACCAAAAACCAGGCAGTCAAATAGAAAGTAAAGATTCTTCCAGCACTGATTTTTTTGAATAACAGCGGTCTTCTTCTTTGCCTCCGAAACCAATAGAAACAAAAAGCACCTGCCAGTCCACCTGCCACTAGTAGGTATAAGACCATTGACCACGAAGAAATACTTGCGATCACCACAAAAAGCAGCAATGCAAAGCCTGCGGTACTGAAACAGCTGAGTGGAAGTGTTATGGGTTGTTCCCAATTCGCGTAATCAATTTGGGTAATGAGATTGATCAGTGAAATCAGGGTTGATCCAAAAATCAAGATGCTCAAAAATTCTAAATGATTGACGCTGACAAATGCATAGAGAATCATGATAAATACGAAAATGATTAAGTATACCAAAGTGAGGTATTGAAGTCGATTGAGATTGTCCGCCACAGGTTTGATACCTTCGTAGATAAAGGTCTTAAAGCCAAATTTATCCGTGGATTTTCGGGTGATTAATTTGATAAAGAGCGAAAAAACCAAAAACAGAAAATATATTCCCATCAAAATCACTGCCTCAAAGGATGCCAAAGAAGTAAAGACATTGGTGATGTTTTGATTGACAAGAAACATAAGCCAAAGGGGCTCATCAAATTGCAAATCATCGGATGACTTACCGTCTACTCGCTGTATTAGGGCGATATATTGGTTTCCGTTGAGGTAGATTGGCACCTCGAGTTTGATGTTTTCCCCGTTTTCATTGTTCTGGATGATCGCCTCTATTTCCTTCCATTTTGCATCGCTCAAACCTTCCTGAATTTTGCTGATCGGAGATGCTATCTTTTTGCTGGAATAGATCACCCCACCGCTTCTCTTGAAAACCAAAAATCGATTTTCAAAGCTAGGATCTGTATTTTTCATCACTTTTAAGCTGTCCATACTGCCCACTTCCAGATTGAAAGTGATAGCTTTTACTTGAAGAGTGTCGGTCGCTCTAGGTGCGAAATTGGTGGAAATAACAGTCTCCAGTTTGCCGGATCCTCGACTGTGATGGGATTGAATGTAGTTTTTTTTCGGCTGGCCTCGATCTATGAAATACCGAAAGTATTTTCGATCCGATAAGTCAATTGCTGATTTTTTACCACTGTAGTTGACGAGATTTTTTCTTTTTTTCCCATCATCAAAATAAAGTAAACCTGCAAAACCAGTCTTATCAAATCCGATCAACTCATTGAATGTTGACCTTTGGGGCTCAAATTTTCTATCGTCATGCCAAGTGGTCAAGGTCCTACTTTTAACATATAGCGTGTCATAAATACTCTTTCTGATCTCTTCAGCCAGCTTATATGTCTTCTCATCTATCGGACTATGCTTATTTTTATAAGTAGATACTGTAAATCCAATGACTAAAAATAGACCCATCAGAGAAATACCCGATTGGATCACCTTGTTTTGAGTAAGATTGTCTCCTTTGCTGAGATTGATGATACCCAACAAAGGAATAGATGCGATCAGAAGGAATAGAAAGAGAAGCAGCGCAGAAATAAGGTCAAAATTGATTCGAAGCCCAATCTTCTGAAAGTTGGATTCCTTTACCATACCGATCACGTATAGATTGAGATTCTCCAATGGAAGCGGTGAAATGTAGGATCTGTTCAATTCATTGGAAAAAATCAATTGTTCTACCGAAACACCCGATATGGTATTACCAAGACTATCTGACCGATTTTCTTTTGGATAAAATATCTGTAATCCCTCGAAAAATTCCGGATAAATACCCATTCCTTTAGCATCTGTGATCAGGAATCGCTCAAAAATTTTGTTGTTTTCTTGCTTGCGCAATAAATCTTTGATGTCTATTTTCAAATCCATCGCCAAGCCAGGTTTCGATATTTTGTCTCTGGGAGAATTGATTTTGAGCCGGTTAGGTAATTCAATATTCCAGTTTGCAAAGTCCTCGTCTGATAGCTTGATTAATAGATTTTCCTTAATAAGTTGACCACTTCGAAACGTCAAATTCCCCTCCTTCAGGGTTGTTGGATCATCAAAGCGTGCATTCTGGTAATCAAGCTCGAAATTAATCCGATCTGATATTTTGATTGATTCACGTCTGATCAATGAGTCAGTTGCGAATTCAGCATATCCTTTTCGTATGAAAAAGGCATCTACACGAGCATAAAAATCCGGAAGAGCTCTTTTGATATCCTCTTCAATAGCCGAAATACTTCTGATATTTTGGGCTTCAAGTTCCTCGCGATTTTTATTGGATTGCACATAGAGGACGATTCCCAGTATGCCTACCATAGGGAGTAAGAAAAGCCAGATTTTAAGAGTTTTGAGTTTCATAAAAAAATAGAATAAAAGTACCCCTTAATGTATTTTATAATTATCTGAAAATCAAATGTTAATAAAAAATAATGTACTTTTAGCCTGATTTTTAATCAAAATAAACTTCTGATTTTGGTTCAAGGGCATGTTTATTGGTTGGCAACGGTTTACTCAAATCAGCAAAAAATCTCATCTTATGGCAAAAAATAGCAGTTTATTTATTTCAGCTTTAATTATTTTTTCAACCTTCCAGCTAGCCGTATCCCAGACGACCGATACAGGAAACTCACTCAGATCAGGGGCTATCGACAGTCAGTTTGAGTACATCTACGAGAGCTCCAATAATTTCGATGATTATAAGGTGGTCAAAAAAACGAACCTTGATCAGTTGAAATCTAATATTCTGGATTCAATGAAAACGATGAGGAGTGAAGTAGCTGACCAAAAATCACTGATGCAAAGTAAGAATGATTCGATTGGGAGCTTGAATAATATGCTAGTAGTTTCAGAGTCGGAAAAACAAACAGCCATAGATGCAAAGGATAATTTCACTTTCCTTGGTATTGGAGTTCAGAAAGCATTCTATTCTTCCATGATGTGGGTATTAGTTGCTGTTTTGGCTACGGCATTAGCATTTTTCTCATTTCAATATTTGAAAAGTTTCAGTCGAATCAAAAAAGCGCAACGTGACTTGGAAGAGTTTCAGGAGGAATTTGAGAATCATCGCAAGAATACCCTTGACCGCGAGCGAAAAATGAAACGAGAGTTGATTGATGCTCAAATGAATAAATAAGAACACCATAGATCTGATTGAAAATTAGCGCTAAAAAACACTGAATTTGCCAAATGGAATCAAAATATGATGTAGCGGTGGTCGGTTTGGGCGCAGTGGGATCTGCCGCACTTTTTCAGTTGTCCAAACGCGGAATCTCAGCAATCGGCATCGATCGATTTGATCCTCCTCATTCCTACGGTTCCTCCCATGGTGAAAGTCGAATTACCCGACTGGCAGTCGGTGAGGGTAGCGATTATGTTAATTTGGCCAAACGATCTCATCAGATTTGGGAGGAGATTTTTACTGCGACTGGTCTTCAACTATATTTTCCCATTGGAGGTATTTTGATAGATTCTGGAGTGGAAGCTTGGGAAAAACATGGAACCAAGAGCTTTTTGGATCAGACGATTTCTTATGCAAATGCTTTTGGGATCAAGCATGAGCTTGCTGATTCGATGATGATTCAAGAGAAATTTCCACAATTTTTGGTTGAAAAAACGGCTAAAGCTTACTTGGAAAAGGCGACTGGATATCTGCTTCCGGAATTAGCCATTGCAACCCAAATTCGACTTGCAAAGGACTCCGGCGCTACGGTGGTCACAAATACCAAAGTCCAATCCATTCGAAAAACATCAAAAGGTATCGAGCTCAACCTAGGGGATGGGAAAATCGTGGCCAAAAAAATCATCTTGACGGTGGGTGGCTGGATTAAAGATTTTCTTCCGTCAAGCGAATACGAAAATTTCAAAATCTGCCGGCAGGTTCTCCATTGGCTTGAGCTTGATCACGAAGCGGATCTGTGGAAAGATTCCCCCGTTTTTATGTGGGGATTTGGGCCTCGACCTGAGGACTTCCTTTACGGATTTCCCTCGCTGGATGGCGAAACAGTGAAAATGGCAAGTGAATCATTTATTGACAGTGGTCATCCTGACCTACTTGATCGGATCGTAACGTCCGAGGAGCAGCTTGCCTTTTATGAACATAAAGTGAAAGGAAGATTGAAAGGATTTACCGGTAAAGTCCGAAAATCAGAGGTTTGCTTCTACACCGTTACTCCAGATGCGAGGTTTAAAGTTTCATTTTTGGATGATACAGATCAGATATTGATGGCCTCAGCCTGCTCAGGTCATGGGTTCAAACATTCTCCTGCGCTGGGAGAGCACTTAGTTCAAAAGCTTCTTAAAGAAATGTTGACTGTTACCTTAGAAAGTTAAATCCCGGTTACTTTATATAATTGAAAGTCAATAACGTCCAAATAATAGTACTTTTGTCATCTAATTCAAAATGTAGAAATGGCAAAAAAAAGAGAAGCTGCTTTGGAAGAGCATGAAAAGAGGAAGTTGACAAAGCATAATTTGAGCAAACTTGGAGGGATTTTCAGATTTTTGATGCCATACCGGACAACATTCTTTCTTGGAATGGGATTTTTGCTTTTGTCATCATTGACCTTATTGACATTCCCTTTTGTAGCTGGCAAGTTGATCGATACGGCTCAGGGCAAAGACTGGTTTGTTACAGACATCAACAGCATTGCTCTACTTCTGATTGGGATTTTGGCAATTCAGAGCATCTTTTCATTTTTTAGAGTTTGGTTATTTTCCTTGGTTTCGGAGAAGTCGATGCGAGATATTCGCTATTCGCTTTATGATCGGTTGGTGAGACTTCCGATGACATTCTTTGATCAAAGGCGTACCGGCGAATTGATCAGTAGGATCACTGCGGATGTAGGTATGCTTCAGGATACCTTTTCGGTGACTTTGGCGGAGCTTTTCCGGCAGTTGGTTACCTTGATTGCAGGGGTCATTTTCCTAATGGTGACTACACCCCGATTGACACTGTTTATGCTAGCAACTTTCCCGGTGTTGGTTATTATTGCTATGGTATTTGGAAAATTTATCCGAAAGCTATCAAAGACCACTCAGGATGAATTAGCTGCGGCAAACGTGATTGTGGAAGAGACACTCCAGTCGATCAATACCGTAAAGTCATTTGTTGGAGAGTCCTACGAGTCTAGTCGGTACCAGGCGGGTTTGAACCGAGTCGTCACAGTTGCATTGAAGGCCGCCAAATATCGAGGTGCATTTATTTCATTTATTATTTTTGCGCTCTTTGGAGGCATTGTGGCCGTGATGTGGTACGGTGCGAGTCTAGTTAGCTCTGGCGATATGAGTGTTGGTGAATTGGTGTCGTTTGTGCTTTACACTACTTTTATTGGAGGGTCGATTGCAGGTCTTGGAGATATTTATGGCCAAGTACAAAAGGCTATTGGGTCTTCTGAGCGGGTTTTGGAGATTTTGGACGAGGAAGAAGAGCAATCTGCCGGAGTTGTAAAGTCCAGCTTTTTAGGTAAGATATCTTTTGAAGAAATCGGGTTTCACTATCCGACCCGACCTGAAGTGGAGGTATTGAAGTCCCTGTCTTTTCATGTCAATCCAGGAGAAAAAGTAGCTTTGGCTGGTCATTCAGGTGCAGGTAAGTCTACAATTATTCAGCTGCTGCTTCGATTCTACGAGCCTCAAAGCGGAGCGATAAAAGTCGATGATGAGCTACTTGGTAGCTGGGATCTCAAGAGTCTCCGATCTCATATCGGTGTTGTGCCACAGGAAGTATTGCTTTTTGGAGGATCAATACGAGAGAATATTAGCTATGCCAAGCCGGGTGCGAGTGAAGATGAGCTTGTTGAAGCTGCAAAGAAGGCGAATGCTTGGCAGTTTATTTCGCAGTTTCCAGAAGGAATGGAAACGCTGGTAGGTGAGCGTGGGGTAAAATTATCCGGGGGGCAGCGTCAACGAATTGCAATAGCCCGAGCTATTTTAAAGGATCCATCTATTCTTATATTGGATGAAGCTACCTCTTCATTGGATGCAGAATCTGAGTCTCTGGTACAGGAAGCACTTGATGAACTGATGAAAGGAAGGACAACTATAATCATTGCTCATCGACTTGCTACGATTCGTAATGTTGATCGGATCTATGCTTTGAGTGATGGATTGATCGTCGAAGAGGGCAGCCATGCCGAACTGCTTCAGCGTGAAAATGGGTTCTACAGTAATCTAGTTCGCCTCCAATTTGCAGAAATTTAGATTTTCTTAAGACAAAATCGGCTTTTCGTTGTTTTACCCTTCTGTTATCACCTTTATTTCCAAATAAAATGAATTCAATTAATCAATTGGTTTCGGCGGTATCTTCCGAGCGGGAGTTATTGCTAAGACATCCGCTTTACACAGAATTGCGATCCCTTCCTGACTTCACTCAGTTTATGGAATATCACGTATATGCAGTTTGGGATTTTATGACCTTGCTTAAAGCTCTTCAAATTCGGCTTACTTGCACTACGCTGCCCTGGACCCCTGCGGCAGATCCTATTGCTGCTCGACTTATTAATGACATAGTCCTAGCAGAAGAAACCGATGAACATCCCAATGGCGGATATTGCAGCCATTTTGAGCTATACCTTTTAGCGATGAAGGAAGCAGGTGCTTCTACTGAGAAGATCAATATGTTGATTGAGAACTTGAAGTCTGGGAAAAGTTTTAAAGAAGCTGTCGATGCAATACAAGTTCCTCAGTTTGTGCAACAGTTTCTGAATTGTAATTATCAAATGGCGATGCATGGCAGACCCCATGAGATTGCAGCTTCCTTTACCTTAGGGCGAGAGGAACTGATCCCAGACCTGTTCCAAAAGCTGGTCAATGAGTTGATCCAAAACCAACCCGAGGAATTGTCCACACTCGCCTATTATTTTGAGCGTCATATTCATCTTGATACAGATGAGCATGGTCCTTTAGCTTTGCAAATGGTTTCACTGCTCACAGGTGATGATCCTGTCAAGATACAGGAAGCAGCAAACGCTGCAAAGCAAGCGCTTCAGGTAAGACTGGCCCTATGGGATGGCATCCACTCAGAATTATTGAAAAAGAAAGAGTTTATTTTAATCTAAACGCTAAGATTATGGGCCGAAATCGATTTGATTAGGCCCATTACTTTTTCCTGGTATATCTCAGTTCTAGGGAATAAACTCCGCATTTGTTGCTCGTCCAAAAGTCTGATCTCTTCCAAATATTGCTGAGCATCTTGCGGATTCCAATTCTTCAGCCGGCTGAGTTTGGTCTTAGTCAGAAGGAAGTAGGTCAAAGATTTGGGATAAAACTGTGCAAAGGGTAGTGCATAATGAGCTTCTACAGGAAAATATTTATTTGGGGTTTGAATGAAAAAGTATTTTCCCACGCGCATGACTTCGTTTGCCATTTTTTGCTGGTTTTCAAAAGTATAAAGGTGTTCGATGACAGAATTGGAGAATATAAGATCAAAGCTGTATGTATCAAATTCAAGCATTGAAGTCGCATCGCCTTGAATTCCCACAATATTGGGATGGTCCGAAAATTCCTGATGTATATTCAAAAGGGTGATTTTTGTATTGGGAATATCCGGTATCGAGCTATTTTTCCAGAAATAATCAGTCCCACCTACATCCAAAATGCGAATTGGCTTATCTTTTGAAAATTTCTTGTAGAAAAGAGCCTCGAAGTCTTTTTGTCTTTTGGAGCGAAACTTTGCTCCAAGTGAATTAGGGTTATCTGATGCGGCGAAGAAATCTATAATAAAACTCATGATATGCCCTTTGGGCGATTCAGCTAATAAATAATCCCAAAAGTAATCAGCCTTGATGATTCTTTTCTTAATTTTGACTGCATAATTAATTTCATTGCGTATCTAACTTAACAATTTTAGTTTTTGGAGGATAATTAGCTTTTTTTAGGATCCCACTTTATGAAGAGAAGATTTGATAAGTATTTTCCCTGGGTGTTCACCGGTAGTGATTTTTTCGCATCGCTCATAGTTTTGTTTATTTGCCTACTGGTATTAAACTATTTCGGTTTTCTGCCAACTGCTAATACCAACTCACTACTGCCGCTATCGCTGCTTTGGATACTGATTTCAGGTCTTCGCAAAGATTATAGGATTGGCCGAACGGATGAGTTTGAACATACGTTGAAGCGACTTTCAGGAACCTTGGTTTGGTTTATAAGTTCGGCTGTAGTACTATGGATGCCTCTTCGCACGCCAAGCCTGCACTTGATTCCGATATTAGGGCTCGGTATGGGAATGTTTATTTTCATGGGATGCTTCAGAGTGGGTGTTCACATGATGCTTCGTCAATATCGTGTTCACGGAAACAATTATCGGAATGCTGTCATTATCGGAAAGGGTGGCACCAGTCCTAGACTAGCAGATGTATTCCGAATTAGAAAAGAATTTGGAATTAATTTTCTGGGCTATTTTGACAATCAATCTGATTGTAACCTTACCAGAGGTGGGGTAAATTCTTTTTTCGATCAAGCTCACGATCTAGATTTGGATTTGATCTATATCCATGAAAAACTAGAAGTTCATTTGGTAAAAAAGGTTATTGAATTTGCTGATGAAAATTACATTAAAGTCAAAATGATCCCAGGCGGAAGTCTTCAATTGGAGAAGAACCTAACTTTCTCCAGATATGGCGATTTTTTTGTCATCAATGTCAATGATATCCCGTTGGACAATGCATTAAATGGCTTTGCAAAACGTGCTTTCGATCTGGTTTTTTCAAGCTTGGTGATTGTGTTTATCCTTTCCTGGTTGATTCCGTTGGTAGGTCTATTTATCAAGTTGGAATCTAAAGGGCCTGTGTTTTTTATCCAGAAGCGAAATGGTATTAATAACAATGTCTTCGATTGTCTTAAATTTCGCTCAATGACTCCCAATGATTATGGAGATACCAAGCAGGCGATAAAAAACGATCCTAGAGTGACTAAAATAGGGTCATTTCTCCGAAATACCTCGTTAGATGAAATGCCACAATTCATCAATGTACTTCTTGGAGATATGTCTATAGTAGGCCCTCGGCCACATACGATCCCCATGAATGAGACATTCAAAACTCAGATTCAGCGCTATAACTCTCGCCACAAAATCAGACCGGGAATCACCGGCTTGGCACAGATAAGAGGCTACAGAGGCGAGATAGAGAATTCGCATCAAATCAAATCAAGAGTTCGGCTTGATTCTTTTTATATCAATAATTGGTCGTTTTTATTGGACTTGGGAATTATGGTAAAGACTGTGCATGAGCTATTATTCAATAGAGAAAACGCTTATTGATTGGTGGTTGCGATGCATATTGAAACATCCAGATTTTTAAAGTTAAAAATTCTGGTGCTTCAAATTTCTAGTTGCAGTATATCAATTTACGGCTTCTTCTTTATTTGAAAAAGCGCTTAAGGAGCGTATTGAAATATTTCTGAAATGAGATTTGTGGTCAAAAGCATGAGTTTAGTCATGAGCCTTGAAAAGGTGAGCAGTATTTGAATTGGCGAGTAAAAATGATTTGCAAATTAATTATAGATAGTGCCATCAGTACTTTCAAAAAACATGAACCTGTCTTAAACCTAGAATTTTATTCTGGGTTATTATCGTTATTGCCAAAACTAATATATGGCTGTAATATATCCGATTTAGTACCTTCTTTACTGCTTCTCTTATTGGTTCTACCACGAATTTAATGTCATGTCTCTATTAAATTCGTGGGAGAACCATATTAGCTATATGTACCACTAATTTGAGGGTATAACCCTCTTATTAACACTGATGATGGTACGTCTTGTAGTATTTCCAAATGAAATTTGTGGTCTCAGTTTTTCGAAATATAATAATTTCAAAATTTGTCTGTGTAATAGTAGACATTAAAGTAAACTCACGAAAAAGTCCTCCATAATGAATTTGGAAAGCCTTTTGATTTTTCTATTTTCTAGTTTGAGGCTATATTCTCAATAAAGCATCAATAAAACCGACTGTCTCTCCTTTTTTCTTAAAAATCAACATCGGTAATACATTGTTTACCATGACCAGTTTTTCGGCAACTGAACCGAGCAGGATTGCGGCAGATTTGGTTCTACCTCTAGAACCTAAAAGAATCATATCAGCATTGATTTTATGTGCCTCTTTCAAAAGGATATCACCTTCATTTCCACCTTCATGCAGGACAAAAGCGCACTCCAAGTTCTTGTGTTTGTTTTTCTGAAGGAATTTTTTGAAATCATTATTGGCATTTTCTTTCATTATTTCCGAGAACTCCTCAAAACTTTTTCCGGTTTTTGAATATCCATGAGGTACTTGGTAGAGATGTACGGGAACTAACTCTGCGTTCATATCTCTGGAGATTCGCTCGCTGAAGTTGTAAATCATTTCCGTATGATCTGAAAAATCGGTTGGAACCATTATTTTCTTTGGTAGGCCTGGAGGCCTTTTTTCCTGGAGCATTAATATAGAGCACGGCGCCTTCTTCGCAATTCCCTTAGCCAAAGATCCACTTCCTTGTAGCGTTTCCTTTCGTCCCATGATGATTAAGTCCACATTTTTGATTCTCGCCCATCTTAGAAAAGTATCCAAAGGATGATCACCCTCCAGTGTAAAAATTTCCACTTCAATATTTGAGGGGAAATTTAATTTTTTCAATTTTTCGCTTATGTCGGCTTCCAATGACTCATCCCCTGACGCCATCAACTCTGGATGTTTATCAAGAATCTCCTGAGATACGGCCAAATCTTTCGAAACATGGACAAAGTAGCACTTGTCGATTCCTAAAAACTCCATAAATACGATGGTTTTTGAAATTAATATATCGTCCATTTCGGTCAGATCGAGACCGATTATAGCCTTTGAAAAGTATTTCATAGTCTGCTGTAATTCTAGCCCTTAATTTAGGACTTTGATTGGGTTATTTGAATAGTTTTTCTGTTTTTGAACGAAGAAAAAAGATTCAAAGTAAATTAGCAAGATGAAAAGCATGCAGAAATATTTTTTGGGGATAGTTCCCACAGATGAGATCCAAGAAGCGGCCACTTCTCTGAAGCTTGATCTCAAAGATCGGTTTAATATCAAATATGCCCTGAAATCCCCTGCTCATGTAACTCTGAAGATGCCTTTTTCCTATAACGAGGCAAAAGAGGATATTCTAATTGATAAACTTGGTATTTTCTTTGCGAATAAAAGGCCGTTCAAAATCCAAGTATATGGTGCGGGGACGTTTGGTAAAAGAGTGATTTTTTGGAAAATTAAAGCTGATGCTGAGTTATACGAACTACAGACAGATTTGAGGATTTTTTGCAAAAGAGAGTTAAACTTCGTGGAAGAGCTAAGCGACCGCAATTATCATCCGCACATGACTATAGCTTTTAAGGATGTGAAAGACCGGGATTTCGAGGACGTTTTAAATTTGGTATCGAAAAATCAAGTTTCCCGATATTATCAAGTGAATGAATTGATTCTGTTGAAAAAATTGGAAGGTAGATGGACCAATTATTCAGTTTTTGACCTACAAAATTCATAGAAGCAATTCTATTTACAATACTTAATTTAAAGACAACACTGAATTAACAGGAAATAAATTTCGGAATGTTATTTTTCTGCCAGCATGAAATACTATGGCTTATATTCATTTCTATTTTTTTTCTTTGCGACTTTTCATGGCCTAATTGCTAAAAACCTGGGTGAGCAGGATGAACTTGAAAAGGTGTTTTTTTTGATGAAAAGAAATCCTGAAGAGGCATTACTTTTCACAAATAATCTGCTTACCAATGGTAATTTCGGACAAGATTCAAAGGGATTTTCGGAATTGCTTTTGGTAAAAGGTCAATTGTTATTCCAAGTTGGATTATATCAGCAATCTTCTGAGGCACTTTATCAAGCTGAAAATATTTTTGATAAAATCGGGTGCGCAACTTGTTTGGGCCGAGTCAATAATTCACTTGGGGAAGTTTATTATAAAATTAAAAGTTCTGAAGAATCTCTAATTCGGCATGAAAAAGCACTTTATTATTTTCAGTCTGCCAAAGACGGTTTTGGAATAGCACAATCATTGGCATCTATTGGGGGGATGCATGAAAAGCTTGGTAATTATGATAAGGCATTGGAATATCAAAATGAAGCACTGATTCTTTCGGTAAAGCATCATGATAATGCACAAATCGCATCTGTATTTGAAAATATTGGAAGTATGTATGAAGATAAACAAGTGTTTGATTCTGCGTTTTTTTATTTTGAAAAAGCTTCACACTATAATTTAATCGAGGGTGACAATCTTTCAAGAATTGGCATTTTAAATAATCTCGGAGATGTATATCGTAAATCTGGCAAAGTAGAGGAAGGTTTTTCTTTCACCACTGAAGCTTTGGAATTAAGTCAACGCCTAGGCAATCGTTATCAACAGCGATCCGCTCTAGTGGATCTTTCAAAGTCTTTTGCTTTGATAGGTGATTTTGAAAAATCCTACATTAACCTTGAGGAGGCTAGGCAACTTGGGGAAGAAATTTTTTCAGAAGAATCTACTCGTCAACTGGTAATTCTAGAATCTCAATATGGGCTAGAATCCAAAAATCAAGAAATCACTCGATTAAATCAAAAACAGGGATTTGACTCACGCTTGAGATGGCTTTTTGTTTTTTTGCTTGCTTTATCAGCTACCCAAGGTTATTTGATCTATAATCGGCAAAAACTCAAAATTCAAAGTAACAAAGAACTTTTATCTCGTCAGGGCGAACTTTTGAAAATGAATGAGAAGCTTATCCAGACTGAAAAATATAATCTTCAGTTACTCGTGTTAAAAATGGAAGCTGAAGAACATGCTCATTCCAAATCTCTTTCTGCTCAAACACTGCATGTCATAGACAAGAATCAGATGCTTGAAGAAATCAAAGCAAGATTAAAAAAGATCTTGGAAGAGGATCCTAAGGATCAAAAGAAGAAAATCCGAAATTTGATCAAGCAGATTGACTTCAACTTTTCTCATGATACGGAATGGGAGGATTTCAAACTTTCTTTTGAAAAGGTACATCAGGATTTCTTCAGAAGCCTTCAAAACAAGTCGAGAGAGCTCACCCCTGCTGACCTTAAGCTAGCTAGTTTGATGCGAATGAATTTAAGCTCCAAGGAAGTAGCTTCCACCTTAGGGATTTCAATGGATAGCCTTCGAATATCGAGATACAGACTTCGAAAAAAACTTCGCTTGTCTAAGGAGGAAAAGCTTCAAAATTTTATACTTAGCCTTTGATTAACAATTTGTTAATTTAGATTTAACACTTTTTAAATAATTGAAAATCAATAAGTAATGCTGTGAATTAGAATTCTTGTTTAGATTTTGTTAACGTTCTAAATCAGTTTTATTGCCCAATAGTTAACGCTGAATTTGTTTCGATGTTTAACGGATACGCTAAAATTGCATTGTAAAAAACAAGTCAATTTTATGCACCGACAAGTAGCTTATTTTAGTCTTTTAAGTGTTGCTTTTTTGAATTTCTCCTGTGGAAATCAATCCCAAGAAACAAGTCAAATGGAGCCGGCAGATTCTACATCGGTAATCCGCCCAATTTATATCACTGACTCCGTTGTGCATGACACTGACGACCCTGCGATATGGATTAATAAAGTGGATCCATCAAAAAGCCTCATTTTAGGAACGGATAAAGATCAAGACGGCTCTCTTTATGTATTTGATTTGAAAGGGAAAAAAATTGATTCACTTCATGTAGGAAAAATTCAGCGTCCAAATAATGTCGATGTCGGGTATGGCTTGGTTCTAGGAAATGACACCTTGGATTTTGCGGTCACAGGGGAGCGTTTTACTTCGCGACTCCGTTTTTTTTCGCTCCCAGATATGAAAGAGCTCAATGCCCCAGGTATTGAAGTATATGTGGGAGAGACTGGACCAGAATATAAAGATTTGATGGGGGTAGCGATTTATCAAAATCCCACTACTGGTAAACATTACGTCATCGCAGGAAGAAAAAATGGTCCTGTGGATGGAAGCTATCTCTGGCAATACGAACTCAAGGATCAGAATGGAACTCTTGGCCTAGAACTGGTCAGAAAATTCGGTAATTACTCAGGAACCAAAGAGATCGAGGCTATCGCTGTAGATGCTGAGTTGGGTTATATCTATTATTCAGATGAGCAGGCTGGAATCAGAAAGTACCATGCTGATCCTTCGATGGGCAATGGGGAATTAGCATTTTTTGGTCAGTCAGGTTTTGCTGATGATCATGAAGGGATTTCAATCTATAATACTGAGGACGGAAAAGGTTACGTTTTGATCTCCGACCAAGGGGCGAATATTTTTCAGGTGTTCCCTCGTGAAGGGGGTTCGGACAATCCACACCGGCATGATTTGATTGCTAAAATCCCGCTAAGCACCCTGTCAAGCGATGGGTCCGAAGTCACCAATATGGCTTTGGGGCCTGATTTTCCAAACGGGCTTTTTGTTGCTATGTCCGAAGATAAAACTTTCCAAATCTATCGATGGGAAGATCTCGCGAATTACATCAAAACCAAACAGAACTAATTTAAATCTATTCGTAAAATGAAAAAACAAGTACTTTATTCAGCAATGTTGCTTTTGCTTTCAAATTGGTCAGCAATGGCTCAAGGAGTATTGAAAGGAAAAGTGATAGATGATCAGAATCTTTCACTACCTGGTGCGAATATCATTTTGAAAGGAACCTCAACAGGGACGGTGACTAACGAAAGAGGAGATTATTCGATTTTGAATTTAAAAGAAGGATCATATGAAGTTGAGATTTCCTATCTGGGATATTCAAGTGTATCCAAATCTGTAAATATCAATGCCGGAGAAACCAGCGTTTTGGATTTTAAAATGAATGAGACCATGCTTGAAGGGTTTGAATTCGTTGTTCTTGGTGATCTACTGAAAGGCCAGGCAAAGGCCCTAAATCAGCAAAAGAACAATTCAAATATCACGAACGTGGTCTCTTCTGATCAGATTGGCCGTTTTCCGGATGCTAATATCGGTGATGCACTGAAAAGAATTCCGGGCATCACCATGCAAAATGATCAGGGCGAAGCTAGAAACATAATCATCCGTGGATTAGCACCGCAATTGAATTCGGTGACAATCAACGGTGAAAGAATTCCTTCAGCAGAAGGAGATAATCGTAATATCCAAATGGATTTGATTCCGTCTGATATGATTCAGACTATCGAAGTAAACAAAGCAGTACTTCCAAATATGGATGCAGATGCGATTGGGGGATCTGTAAATTTGGTGACTCGTCAGGCTCCGAATGCCTTGAGAGTTTCAGGGACCCTCGCCTCTGGGGTCAATTTACTTTCGAATAAGCCGATTTGGACTGGAGGCGTGATTCTCGGAAATCGCTTTCTGGATGATAAGCTAGGGGTGATTTTCTCTGGGTCTTATAACAATCACAATTTCGGGTCAGATAATATCGAGGCTGTATGGTACCAATCAGACAACGGGTTGACTTTGGAAGAATTCGATATTCGGGAGTACCGGGTGCAGCGAGTTCGGAGATCGGCTAGCTTGGCACTTGATTACAAAATCAGTCCAAACCACACTCTTTTTCTATCTGGAATGTACAATCAGCGGGATGATTGGGAAAACAGATTTAGGATGCGGGTCAGTCGGTTGGACGATTCATTCGATGATGGTAAATTCACGCAGACTTCCCCCGGTATATTTCAGACTCAAGGCCGTGTTGAGTTTCAAACAAAAGGTGGGATTGATAGTAAGAGGGTAAAAAATGCACGTCTCGAGGATCAGCGAGTCTACAATATGACGCTAGGCGGAAATCATTTTTTCAATAAGTTGAAGATGGATTGGCATGTCACTTATGCAAAAGCGTCCGAGGAACGACCGTTTGAAAGATATGTTTCTTACAGGTCTTCAGGTCAGGATGTACGGTTGGATATTTCCAATCCTGAAAAACCACTTGCAATTTTGAATGATCTTTCGGATAATTCAGGAATAGAACTCAACGGACTTGTTGAACAATACGGCTATACCTCAGACCAAGACTTGAATTCAAAATTGGATTTTAAATTACCTTATTCATCCAAGGGTTTGCTTCAATTTGGATTACGATATCGGAATAAGGATAAAAATCGCGACAATAACTTTTTTGAATATGAGCCCCTCGATGAGGATGCTTTCGGAGCCAGTATCGGTGATGTTCCAACTATCAACTATTCCGACTCAGAGTACCTTGCGGGTTCACAATACCAAGTTGGTACTTTTGTAGATCCCAGTTTTCTGGGAGGCTTAAATCTTCAAAACTCCGGATTATTTGAAGAGACGGATCTCTTGGAAGAATACATCCCTGGAAACTATCAAGCCACCGAGAATATAACTGCAGCCTATGTGATGGCAGATCATCAGTTTTCAGATAAATTCTCAGCTGTAGCTGGAATTCGGCTTGAGACAACTTCAATAGATTACGTGGGAAATATCTTTGATATTGACAATGAGGAAGTAAGTACTGCAGAAGGAAATCAAAATTACACCAATTTTCTTCCAGGTATTCATTTCAAATTTGATCCTAATTCCCGAACAGTAATAAGACTTGCTTGGACCAACACCTTAGCTCGACCAAACTATTTCGATTTGGTTCCTTATGCAGAATTCAGTCCAGAAGATGAAGAACTCTCTCGAGGTAATCCAAATCTGAAAGCAACAACCTCTATGAATTTTGATTTAATGGCAGAGCACTATTATGAAAATATTGGTATTCTTTCCTTAGGAGGATTTTATAAGGACATCGATAATTTCGTTTATACGATTACTAGCCAAGGATTCAATGATCCTCAATTTGGAACTGGCTTGCAGTATTCTAGACCTGAAAATGGAGGCACTGCCCAAATTTACGGACTGGAAGCCTCTTTCCATCGACAAATTTGGAAAGGGCTAGGCATATATCTGAATTATACCCTCACTAAGTCCTCTACTACTGGAATCGAAGATCGAGACAATGAAAACTTAGAACTGCCAGGTACGGCCGACAACATGTTCAACGCATCACTTTCTTATGAGACATCCAAATTGGTTATTCGTGTCTCGCTTAATTATGCTTCTGACTACTTGGATGAATTAGGAGGTGAGTCTTTCGAAGATAGATATTATGATAGGCAGACCTTTCTTGATGTAAATGCATCCTACGCCATCACACCAAAATGGAGAGTTTTCTTCGAAGGTAATAACCTGACTAATCAGCCACTTCGTTACTATCAGGGCATTCAATCCCGTACAATGCAAGAGGAGTTTTACAGTGCGCGTTTGAACTTCGGATTAAAATTCGATTTGTTTAACTAAACCAAAAAATTTAAAAAAGGGCTGATTTCTCCTAAAGTCAGCCCTTATTTTTTTAGCGTGAGAATCCCTCGCTCTTCTCCATTCCCCAACAATAAACTCCTTGGCGCGGAACTTCCGGGGAAATAAAAATGCACGATGTTTTGTTGGGAATCAATTTCCCGAATTAAAATGCTGTTTCTGACCGTGACCTGATTGGAAAGTAAGACTGGAGTAGATTCAAAATAGGCCCAAATCGCATCTTCCTCCACCTCAAATCCAAGGTAATTCAGTGTCACTTTCTTCCCATCTACCCAGATTTCCAAGTGCTTGGTCAGGTAGATTCCAATCTTGTCGTTGAGCTTTTTTTCATCCTTTGGATTCAAGATATCGAAGGATTCTTGGTGATATGCCGAAAGTGAAATTTCAAGATCATCCCAAAAGATCTTCTGGGCGATTTCCAGATTTTTCGAATTGGGATTTTGACGAATCTCTGTCAAACTGATGTAAAACGGATGAGAAAAAACCAGCCATCCCAAGTAAATGAGCACAATGGAAAGATGTTGCATTTGGTGTAAGAACTTGTCTATTTTAGCATTTATCCTTTAATATTGTTGCAATTTACTTCTTTCGAAGTTTAATAGACCCTATGAATTCGTTCGAATTATATTTCCGCTTGGGAATCCAACATATTCTTGACCTCAAAGGCTTTGACCATATCTTATTTGTCTTGGCACTTTGTGCGGTTTTTATCCCTAGAGATTGGAAAAAAATCCTGATTCTAGTTACTGCATTTACCATTGGTCACTCGATCACGTTAGCCTTAGCCACTTTCAAGATAGTGACTGTCAATTCTGATTTGATTGAGTTTCTTATACCAGTGACTATTGCCATCACGGCATTTACCAATATCCTCAGACCAATGCCGGTTACCGGAAAAGGAGTGACCTTGAATTACATCTTGGCGCTTTTCTTTGGTTTGATTCATGGCTGGGGTTTTTCTAACTATTTACGAAGCCTACTCGGTAAAGAAGCCAGTATCTGGCAACCGCTGTTGGCTTTTAATATCGGTTTGGAAATCGGGCAATTGGTGATTGTGGGGCTCTTTATTCTAGCCACTTCGATTTTGGTAGGACTTGCAGGAGTGAAGCGGCGCGAGTGGACGCTGATTATTTCGGCCTTTGTAATGGGGATTGCGATGATGCTGATGCTGGAAACGAAGTTTTGGTGAGGAAGAATGTTAGGTGTTCGATGTCGGATGTCCGATGAATTTGAAACTAGAGACAATAGATTTGAGACTAGAGATTAGCGATTACAAAAAAGAGATTGAAATAGAATAAATTTATATGAAAAAAATAGGAATACTAGCTTTAATGGCACTTTTTTCAAGCGCCGAACTTGTCGCTCAGCAGCGATCCGTGCAAAATCATGGGGAGCGTTTTGAGCAATTGGGAACGATGCTTCGAACTCCGAATGTCTACCGAACTGCCTCAGGTGCTCCCGGTCATTTATATTGGCAGCAGCAGGCAAACTACGTGATCGAGGTCGAGCTAAACGATGAAACGCAATCCATCAAAGGCACCGAGAAAATCACTTACGTGAATAACTCTCCGGATCAATTGACCTATATCTGGGTGCAGCTGGATCAAAATCAGCGCGGCAAAGACTCCGAAACCCCAAAAGGAACGGAGACTAGCATCTCTCCAACTATGACTTTGACGCAGCTACAAGCTATTCTATGGCATACCGAAGACTATGCCTATCAGGTGCTGGATGTGAAAAGTAAAGATGGCAAAGCGCTGAACGTGGCTGTAAACCAAACCATGATGCGAGTGGATCTTCCTGCTCCATTGAACTCTGGGGAATCCTTTGAGTTTGCGATCGATTGGTCCTTCAATATCCATGATCGGGTGGGTTTTATCGGCGGTCGACCGGGCTATGAATTTTTTGCCGGAGATGGCAATTACCTGTATACCATGGCGGAGTGGTTTCCAAGAATGGCTGTCTATTCCGACTTCGAAGGCTGGCAAAACAAGCAATTCATCGGTTCAGGTGAATTTGCTTTGGCCTTTGGAAATTACGAAGTACACATCACCGTACCTGCGGATCACATGGTCGGTGCGACTGGCGAACTTCAGAATCCTGAGGAAGTACTTTCTTCCGTAGAATTAGACCGATGGAATACCGCAAAAAAAACCTTTGATAAGCCAATAGTCATCCGTACCCAGGCTGAAGCTGAGAAATTGGAGAAATCCAAATCCACTGCCAAGAAGACTTGGAAATTCAAAGCTGAGAACGTTCGTGATTTTGCCTGGACATCTTCCCGTAAATTCATCTGGGATGCCATGGCTGTGAAGCAAGGTGGAAAAGATGTGATGGCCATGTCTTACTATGCCAAAGAGGCGAATCCACTTTGGGGCCAATACTCTACTCGGGTAGTAGCGCATACCATCAAGTCCTATTCTGCGCATACATTTGACTATCCCTATCCAACAGCCATCTCTGTGGAGGCTGCCAATGGCATGGAATATCCGATGATTTGCTTCAACTACGGCCGTCCTGATTCGGATGGCACCTACTCCGAAGCGATCAAAAACGGAATGATCTCCGTCATTATCCACGAAGTGGGGCACAACTTCTTTCCGATGATTGTCAACTCTGACGAGCGACAGTGGACTTGGATGGATGAGGGCTTGAATACCTTTATGCAATTCATGGCCGAGCAGGAGTGGGATCGGAACTATGCTTCGCGAAGAGGTGCTGCGCATAAGATCGTCCCCTACATGAGAAGCGAGAAGAATACGCTTGAGCCAATCATGACCAACTCAGAAAACATCATTCAGTTTGGTCCAAATGCCTACGCCAAGCCAGCTACCGCGCTGAATATATTGCGTGAGACGGTGATGGGTCGTGAGCTGTTTGATTATGCTTTTAAGGAATATGCGAGAAGATGGATGTTTAAGCATCCGACTCCGGAAGACTTTTTTCGTACCATGGAGGATGCCTCGGCGGTGGATCTGGATTGGTTCTGGAGAGGTTGGTTCTACGGGACAGACGCGGTGGATATATCCATCGAACAGGTAGCTTGGTATAAACTGGATAATCGAACTCCTGCCGAGAAAGCTGCGGAGAAGAAAGAGGCAGCTGATCAAGAGGAGACTTATGTTTCCAGATCTAAGAATATAAAGGAAGTGCCACAGACTTTTGTCGAGGCAGATCCTGCTACCAAAGATTTCTACGCGACTTACAACCCTTTTCAAGTGACTCCTTCGGATGAGGATGCATACAAGAAGTTTATGGCTAGCCTAAGTCCAAAAGAGAAGGAATTACTAAATAGCAATATGAACTTCTACGAAGTAAAATTCCGAAATGAAGGTGGATTGGTGATGCCGATTATTTTGGAGTGGCAATTTGCTGACGGAACTACTGAAATGGAGAAAATTCCGGTGGAGATCTGGAGAAAGAATGAAACGGAAGTCACGAAGGTTTTTCCAAAGCAAAAGGAAGTAGTGAAGCTTGTGCTAGATCCAAATCGTGAGACAGCCGATATCGATGAGAGCAGCAACTACTGGCCTAGAGAATTTCAGCCAAGTCGCTTCGAACTTTACAAGCAATCCGGCGGAGTCCGAGGTGCGGCCTCCGGAACCAACCCGATGAAGGAAGTGAAGAAGAAATAGACAGTTCTCAGTTGCCAGTGTGCAGTCGCAGTAAAAGAATACTAGAAATAGAGACCCAAGAAGCCGGTGTAAACGCCGGCTTTTTTGGTGAATTAATATGCTGTGCTGCTGTTTAGGATTTCTGCTGTTCAGGTTCCGATCACTATGGCGAATGTAATCCTGAACCTCGCTCATAGGATTTTCAATCCGAATAGTATCGTGACCTGACAAACAAAATAATTCAGCTTTGAATTTGAAGATTACATCCCGGTCGCTATCGGGACGGATCTGGATTCGAGATTGCAAATCTCAGAGCGGTAAATAAATGAATTCTGCTCTGAGGTTTATAAATTCAAGCAGAAGCACGCTAATTTTTATTTTGATTCAAGCTGATAATTAGTTATCAATACCGAGGCCGAGATTTGAAGAAGCTGCTCCAATTCCCGAATCATATTTACAGTAAGTTTTTTCTTACGGTTGAGAATTTCTGATACACGGCTTTTCCCACCGATTATCCCGACCAAATCTTTTTGGCGAATATTCAAATCCTCCATTCTGATTTTAATTGCTTCGATGGGGTCAGGTGCGGCTATGGCATAGTGTTCATTCTCATAGTTCTCGATGAGCATTGAAAGGATTTCCGCCTCGTCCCCTTCTTTTGAGTCGATTGGTGCATCAAAGATAACCTCCAAGCGTTCAAGTGCTTCTCGGTAGTCTCGTTCAGATTTGATAGGTTTTAATTTCATATTCTATTCATTTTAATCGAATCTGCATCTATTTTGTCATATTCTGCATGGGTGCCGATAAAACGAATGAATGCCCACTGTTTTTTTTAATTAAATCTGACAATCATCCGATAAGAATTCCCCTTTATGTTGAAGACTATCCGACTATTTTTCAGAATACTTGCCTTATTGTAATTCAGCTTGATATCGTTAGGAGACAGCCAATTGGTACTTTTTGCTGTGTCCTACCATGTCTTCAGGTATTATTCGGAATCAGCGTGTTTTTCCCAAAATTCCCGAAGAGTACTTTTTGAAATTATTCGCTTCATTGTAAAATTAGAATACGGAAAAAAGTTCTCAGATATAGAACAAATTAATTTTATTTTACAAAATTTTAGGGTAATTACTGACTATTCAATTTATTTGTCTCGCTATCTCCCCAAACATAATCACCCCAGTTTCAATCAATTCATCCGGGAAATCATAGGTGCCTTCATGCAGTTGGGGACAAGTCTCTCCTGCCCCGAGTCCAAACAAAAATGAAGGACAAACCTGAGAAAACAGGCCAAAATCCTCTGACCATCGGAAAGGCTCAGGTTTTTCGGTCAAACTCAATCCAAGGCGTTTAGCAGAATTTTCGACGATTGGATGCAGGGTTTGGTCATTGACCGAAACGGCAAATTGCTCCACGAATCCAAATGCTAATTCCAATCCTTCTGCTTTTGCTTCGGCTAGTGCTTGCTCCTTTACTCTTTCAATCAATTCATTCAAATCCTGCTGGTTAAAGACTCTCAAGGTCATACTAAGACTGGCCTTTCCTGCACTTGTTCCAAAAGCCAAACTTCCCAACTCGGCATGAATTAGCGTCAACAAGGAAAATCCTCTGGACTCTTTTGGCAACTCAGGAAGCTTTTGAATAAGCCGCGCCAAAGCCTGAGCGGGGTTGATTCCGGCCTCTGGATGAGCAGAATGTGCCGTTTTGCCTTTCAAATAAATACTCATTCCCGTACTCCCCGCTGCAAATGTTCCCTTGCGCATCACGATTTGGTGGAGTGGATAGCCTGGCAGATTATGCAGGGCGAATGCAAAATCCGGTCTGATTTCACCAAATCTTGGATCCTCTAAAATTGCTTTTGCGCCATCTCCTGTTTCCTCTGCAGGTTGGAAAAGCAAGACTATTACTCCGGATTCGGGTCGGTTTTGTGCCAATTTTTCACCCAATCCACAGATAATGGCCATGTGGCCATCGTGTCCGCAGAGATGACCTTTGCCGACGATCTGGCTTTGATGGCTACTTTCTTTCAAATCTTCTATCGGAAGCGCATCCAATTCACAGCGAAAGAGGGTTCGAGGACCTGATTTTTTCCCTTTAAATACAAACGCCAAGCCTTCCCCTCCAAGTTTGGTAATCGTCTGATCGGGCTTCAAAGCACTAAAAAAGTTTAAAATTTCCTGAGCAGTATTTTTTTCTTCCAAAGCGATCTCAGGCATTGTATGAAGCTTTCTGCGTAACTGTATCAACTCTTGGATAGGCATAAAATTATTTATTTTTCTCTTAAATGTAAAGCCCTAAGCTTCAATTGGAATCATTTTTGACATAATATTAACATTCAAACTGCAATACTTTTTCAGGTTTGATGATTATTTTTACACTTTGACAAACTCTAAAACAACCAAATCATGAGTGAAATCCAACAAAACGAACTGCGAGCTCAAATCGATCAATTGAAAGGACAATTGACCGGCGACATGTTTGCGGATATGGAAGCAAGAGATCAGATCCACAATCTGGAGATGCAACTTAAAGGTGTGAAGCCGATGGACTCCCACATCGACTGTGTGGGCTGCGGAAGTTAAACAAACGATATTTTGTCCCGATATTTTATTATTTACAAACCATTTGGGTACGTCACCCAATTTAGCGGAGAGGAGCTGACACTAGCTTCTCTTTTTGCTTTTCCTAAGTCTGTCTATCCTGTTGGTCGATTAGACAAGGATAGCGAGGGATTGCTAATCATCACCGACGATAAATTTTTGAACAATCAATTGCTTAATCCTCGATTTGGCCATCAACGCACCTATTATGCACAAGTGGAAGGAGCACCGGAACCCGAAGCCTTAAAGCAGCTGGGCAAAGGCGTCACCATAAATGTGGATGGGCGCGACTATGAGACGAAGCCTGCCATTGCTAAACTTTTAACGCCTATTCCAGCACTACCGGATAGAGATCCGCCGATTCGATATCGGGCGTCGATACCCGATACATGGATTTCATTGACCTTAATTGAAGGTAAAAACCGCCAAGTGAGAAAGATGACTGCGGCAGTTGGACATCCGACGCTGCGATTGGTGCGATGGTCCATGGAAAAAATCACCATAGAAGGATTCGAACTCGGCGAAGTACGGGAAATGGATGAGGAATCGATCTACCATAAGCTAGGCCTGACAGGTTTCCGCAAAACGGGTGAAGGCAGGAAGTTTTAGGGAAATCTGTGGCTGAATAATGAAGAAGTTTTTTTAACAAGGAGTTGTGGAATTCACAGAGGTTTCACAAAGCATCTTGAAATGTCGAATGATGAATGTTGAACATTGAATTTCGAATTGGCAGAAAATCACCAGCGGTGCGATAATTGGGTAGCCCGGGGTTTCAACCCTGTGTTAGGCGGATTATTTACGTTCCCGTGTTTTGGCCGGATTGATGTCAATCGGGAATTGAGCATTCGCCAAAACAGATTACTGTTGATTTTTTTGTAACACGGAGTTGTGGAATTCACAGAGGTTTCACAAAGGATTTTGAAATGTCGAATGATGAATGATGAACATTGAATTTCGAATTGGCAGAAAATCACCAGCGGTGCGATAATTGGGTAGCCTAGGGTTTTAACCCTGGGTTAGGCGGATTATTTACGTTCCCGTGTTTTGGCCAGATTGATGTCAATCGGGAATTGAGCATTCGCCAAAACAGATTATTGTTGATTTTTTTGTAACACAGAGAGAGGACATGGAGAATACCACAGAGCAGGAATGCTGTTTATAAAATTGATAATTTCAGAGATTAGAAGCTCTTTTTAAACCATCCACTTTTCTTAAGGCAATGGAAAATGGATAATTTTAAATGATTTGGCTCTTGGATTTTCTTTCCCAGGAACTAGCGCCAGAGGCGCATTTTGATTGTAGCACAAATGGTATAGAATTCGCCAGAGCACCAGCGGTGCGATTTGATTCTCAATCGGATTGAATCGTATTGGAAAACATCATTAATCATCAAATCGCTTCTCCGAAGCTGGTCTATCATTTCTGATCTTTTCTACAATCAAATCGCTTTTCCGAAGCTGGGAAAAATCTATTTTTCAACATTTATATCCCCAAATACATCAGCATTCCACTTTAAATGATTTTGTTTCTGGATATTCTATTTGTGGTGTTAGCGCCAGAGGCGCATTTTGATTTTAGAATATATGGTTTAGAATTCGCTAGAGCACCAGCGGTGCGATCTGATTCCCGGTCGGATAAAATGGAAATTGAAAATATCATTAATCATCAAATTGCTTCTCCGAAGCTGGTCTATCATTTCTGATCTTTTCTACAATCAAATCGCTTCTCTGAAGCTGGGAAAAATCCTTTGGCCAATGTCCTTCGAGTCTTAGTGGCAATAATTCATTGGACAATCCACCTCTTAAAGAATCATAAAATTGCCCTTCAGATCAGGCTTTACCATTTGGAAGATTTAAGATTGTTGATTGGAGCAAAAACATCTATTTTAGGGCTCGAATTCTAATTTATAACGATTCATTCCATGCATCAGGAAAAAATAGCAGCAGTAATTCAGGAAATGAAGAAAGTAATTGTTGGCCAGGACAAAATGGTCAACAGACTTCTTATAGGACTTTTCACCAATGGGCACATTCTTCTGGAAGGCGTACCCGGATTGGCAAAGACACTCACTGTCAACACCTTGGCAAAGGTGCTTCATCTAAACTTTAACCGAATCCAGTTTACCCCTGACCTTCTCCCATCCGATTTGATCGGAACAATGATATACAATCAACAGAATGGAAGCTTCGAAGTCAAGAAGGGTCCAATTTTTTCAAATTTGGTCTTGGCGGATGAGGTAAACCGATCTCCGGCTAAAGTACAATCGGCACTTTTGGAAGCGATGCAGGAAAAGCAAGTCACGATCGGTGATACAACTTTCATGATCGATAGGCCTTTTTTGGTATTGGCCACCCAAAACCCGGTGGATCAGGAAGGAACTTACCCGCTTCCTGAGGCTCAGGTCGATCGATTTATGATGAAAGTACACATCGACTATCCTAGCAAAGCCGACGAAATGGAAGTGATGCGCCGAATGGCAAACATGACCTTTAGTACGGATGTGAATCCCGTACTTACCAAGCAGGATGTGTTCGATATCAGAAATGACATCAATGCGGTGAAAATGGCCGAGCCATTGGAGCATTATATTATTGAATTGGTTTTTGCTACCCGGTTCCCAGCCCAATACGGACTGAAAGACGAGGCCAAGTATATTCAATTTGGTGTTTCGCCGCGAGCCAGTATCAATCTGAATCTTGCGTCCAAGGCGGTAGCCTATATGGATGGTCGCGATTATGTATTGCCAGAGGATATCAAAGAAATTGCAGAAGATGTGCTAAATCACCGAATCATATTGAATTATGAAGCCGAAGCAGACGGAATTAATACCCGCAACTTGGTAAAAATCCTTTTGGAAAAAGTGCCGATAAATAAGTCGGTAACATTGAAGTAACATCGAAACAAGGTTTAAAGGGCTGCTAGGAATGCAGCCCTTTTTTTTTGTCCTTTTTATTAATTCAATATTAAATTCTGTTCAGAATATTAAATAAAGGATAATTCAGATAATTCTTTTGTGGGGTGTAATAGGGTCAAATTTGTGTCATAAGGTATTAAAAAACTATTATTTAATTAAGACAAACCAAATGAAAAAGCTCAATTACCTTTTATTAATGTTTTCAGTGATCGCTATCGGATTCACTGGCTGTAAAGAAGATGAAGTGCCGGACAATGGTGTTACAATTACTGGTGTTCCAGCTACTGCAACGATTGCAGCGGGTGGAACTTTAGGTCCCGTTACTGCAAATGTAACTGCACTCGATGGGCTTGTCTCTTTGATTATTACCAAAGATGGTTCTGCTCTTGCGACTGTCCCCTTGACCGGGACGACGGCTTCAGCACCCTTTACCTATACTGCTGTGCCTGCTGATGCTGGGAAAAATATTGTTTTCGAGTTTAGAGTAACAGATATCGATGGCGATTTCGCAGCTGTTACACACGTATTGACTGTAGGTGCTGAGGCGACTGTCCTCAGAGTTACTTCTAATATTGCTGCAAATGCTACTTGGACGACGGGTAAGACCTACATTCTTGGAGGTAGGATCACAGTTACTTCAGGATCAACTCTTACTATTCAGCCCGGTGTTGTTATTAAAGGTGAGGTAGGCTCTGGAGCAAATGCTACTGCCTTGATAATCGCTAGAGGTGCTAGATTAAACGCTGTTGGAACAGCGGCTTCCCCAATAATTTTTACGACTGTCGCGGATAATCTTACTCCTGGTATGATCGCTTCACCAAATTTGACTCCTGACCTAAATGGTCTTTGGGGTGGGCTTATTGTATTGGGAAGAGCGCCAGTTTCTGTTGCAGGTGATGTGGCCGAAAAGCAGATCGAAGGGATTCCGCCATCAGATACAAATGGTCTTTATGGAGGAACTGACGCCGCAGATAATTCAGGTACACTTCAGTTTATCTCTATTCGTCACGGTGGCGCAAACATTGGTGAAGGAAATGAGATTAATGGTCTTACTTTAGGTGGTGTGGGTTCTGGAACGGTAATCGAAAATATCGAAGTAATCGGTAACCAAGATGATGGAATCGAATGGTTCGGCGGTACTGTCAACGTGAAGAATGCAATCGTTTGGAATGCTGGTGATGACGCAATGGATACAGATCAGTCTTGGGCTGGTACTTTGGACAATTTCATTGTGATTGCAGGATCTGAAACAGATCATGCTTTAGAAATTGACGGTCCAGAAGGATCAATTATAGCTGCTCATACTTTGAAGAATGGTTCTATCAAGGGTAATAACGTAGCTGAGTTAGGTGACTTCAGAGATGGAGCTAGAGGAACTTTTGAGAACCTTTACTTCTTCAACTTTACAGATCCTGCAACAACTTCAGGAAGAGGCGATCTTTCCCTATCTGGTGACAAAACACTTGCAACTTTTGCTGGCGGTTCTTTGAAATTCACCAAGCTTGAAGTAACTCTTGCTTCTGGTGCTACACTTGCGACAGTATTTAGAAATGGCACAGCTGCTTCCGCAACGGCGGTTGCATTGGGCGCTAATACTGTTGGAGCAAATAAGGCTGTATTTGCAACTTGGTCTTGGGCCGCTGTAGCAGGTCAATTGGCCGATTTTAAATAATAATTTTTAGCAGAAAGAGGAGGAAGATCTCGCAAGGAAACTTCCTCCTTTTTTCTTGTTAAAACTCATTTGCTGTATGAAAAATCAATCAAACAATTTGTTCATGAAAAGAACAATTACGATCCTCTCAATCATTGTATCACAATTGATCGCGGGATTTGCTTTTGCTCAAAAAGGCACCATCAGAGGAGCTATTTTTGAAGAAGGCTCAGGAGAGCCGCTTTACGGAGTATCAATTCTTGTCAAAGAAACATCAACAGGTACGATTACTGATTTCGATGGAAAATTCGAGATTCAAGTTGAACCAGGGTCTTACACACTACAAATCTCTTACATTTCCTATACTACAGTAGAATTAACTGGAGTAGAAATTAAAGCTGGAGGAACAATTGTGCTCAATGATATTTTGATGGCTGAGGAGGCATCGGAACTTGAGACTGTAACGATTTCAGCATCAGCTATTCGTACTACTGAATCAGCTTTGATGTCAGTAAAAAGAAATGCGGCCAATCTATTGGATGGCATCTCTGCGAGCACATTTCGACAAATCGGCGACGGAGATGCTGCTTCAGCAGTAAAAAGAGTGACTGGTGTATCCATTGAGGGTGGTAAATACATTTATGTAAGAGGTCTTGGAGATAGATATACCAAAACCGTAGTAAACGGAATGGATGTGCCAGGTCTCGATCCTGACCGAAACTCTATCCAGATGGATATTTTCCCAACCAATGTTATCGATAATATTATAGTCTCTAAATCCTTTACTGCCGATCTTCCAGCGGACTTTACAGGAGGTGTAGTAGATATAGAAACTAAGGATTTTCCCGAAGAAAAATCAATGCGGCTTAGTTTGAGTGGAGGCATAAATCCATCGATGCATTTCAATTCAAACTATGTGAAATACGATGGAGGAAATACAGACTGGTTGGGATTCGATGATGGTACTAGAGCTAATCCCACAGCAGGAATAATTAATATTCCTCAATATGGCGAGGTAGTTGGGAATCCTAATAGTCCACGAGGTCAAGAATATCAAAGCATTTTGGGTAACTTTAATAAAACCCTTGGAGGCTATCGAGCAAACAGCTTGATGGATATGGGCATCAGTTTTTCTTTGGGAAACCAGATTGCACGAACAAAAGCAACATGGGGTTATAACCTCGCTCTGACTTACAAAAATGAAACAGAGTTTTTCCAAGATGCAGAATTTAATTTGTACGGAAAACCTAGCGAATCTAATGTGGTAGAATTAGAACCATTAGAAAGACAGAAAGGTGACTATGGAACTAACAATGTTTTGCTCGGAGGTATCGCTGGAGTAGCGCTAAAGACTCAAAATTCCAAATTTAGATTGAATTTCATGCAACTTCAAAATGGAGAATCCAAGGCTGGTGTCTTCGATTTTGTAGGATCTAATTTAGGTGCAAATTTTGAAGCTAAGCAATATAATCTTGAGTATAGTGAGCGATCATTGACTAATTTGTTGTTGGGTGGCGAGCACTTTTTGGCAGGTGGCAAATGGAACGTAAACTGGAAGTTGTCTCCAACGATTTCAAAAATGAATGATCCAGACATTAGATTTACCCGATTTAGAGAGCCTACTAATACTATTTCTACTGAGGTAGGTCTTCCTGAGCGAATTTGGAGAACTCTTGACGAACAGAATACGGTCGGTAAACTTGACTTAACTAACCAGTACAAAGTGTTCGGTAGAGATGCTAAATTAAAGTTTGGAGGAACTTATGTATATAAGATTAGAGATTTTGATATTCAAAATTTTCAGTTTCCTTCTGGAAATAGCACGTTTACAGGTGATCCAAACGCAATATTGGACGAAGAAAATCTGTTTAGTGAAAGCAATCGAAATGGAGTAAGATACAATCCTAGTTTTATCCCAATAAATCCAAACTCGTACAGTTCAAATGTCAATAGTGTCGGGGCATATCTCTCAACGGAGATTAATCCAGTTGACAAATTGAAAGCCATTATAGGGGTGAGAATGGAAAATTATGTGCAGAAATATACAGGGTCGAATCAAAATGGAACAATTGTTTTAAATGATGACACTGTATTAGATGAAACAGACTTTTTCCCTACAGTCAATCTGATTTATAGTTTGAATGAAAAGCAAAATTTTAGATTTTCCGCTTCTCGAACGATTGCAAGACCATCTTTTAAAGAATTATCCTATGCTGAAATTCTTGATCCCATCACAGGCAGAACATTTATAGGTGGCCTTTTTCAAGAAGTCACCAATGGAGGCTCTGAAGTAATCTGGGATGGGAATTTGACCCCAACCCGAATAAACAACTTAGACCTTCGCTGGGAAATGTTTCAAGAAAGAGGACAAATGTTTTCGGTGAGCGCTTTTTATAAATCATTTGATAGACCAATCGAGATTGTGCAGTTTCTTTCAGATGCAGGATCTTTCCAACCTCGAAATGTTGGTGACGGACAATTAATTGGTCTTGAATTGGAATTCAGGAAAAACCTGCAATTCCTATCTGCATCATTAGAAAATTTTACTTGGAATACTAACGTGACCATCACCGAGTCGACAATTGAGATGTCTGAATCTGAGTTTAGATCCCGGCAATTATCTGCTCGTGAAGGAGAAACTGTAGATAATATCAGAAACATGGCTGGTCAAGCACCATACATCGTTAATACTGGATTGGCTTACCAAAGTTTTGTTACAGGTTGGGAAGCTGGAATATTCTACAATGTCCAAGGGCCTACTTTGAATTTTGTAGGTTTTGGAAATCAGACTGATAACTACACCGTACCGTTTCATAGCTTGAATCTTAATGTAAATAAGACTTTCGGTGCTGATGAGCGCATCCAAGCGGGTTTCGGAATTCAAAATATTTTGAATGATAAGCGTGAATTGGTATTCCAATCGCACGAGGCTCAGGATCAGATTTTCACTAGCCTAGCTCCAGGTACTAGGATGACATTTAGAGTTGCATTCTCATTTTAATAATTACCAGCTACCTCAGTGAAAAGGCTCCAATTTGGAGCCTTTTTTTAGGTCAATCGCGTAATGATTTCTGCATGATCGGGAAAATCCAGGAGTAATTCGGCTCTGAGCAGCAGTTCAAAATCTTCGAAATCAAATCCTGGAGCGACCGCACAAGAAACCAAAGCGTAACCATCAGGCTCATCTACTGTGCTTCCAAAGATTGTATTGGCTCTTACCAATCCAAAAGGCCGACAATCAGAATCTGCTTCAGCTTGTCCAAGTCTTAATTTTTGGGTTCTACCCTTAAGTTAGTGGGGATATAGATCTAAACCACCATGGAAAAACAGTATTGCGCTTCTAAAGTTGGCGAAGGTTCGATAGCCTTTTCCTACTGTTTTAAGCTCTTGTATTTTGCCATTT